>Ga0160431_100041_pt1 | contig 114325 bp, 108 predicted proteins | sample HID1971K_E0MG_FD_108212 | JGI IMG/M metagenome (GOLD analysis project Ga0160431, IMG submission 108212) | Enriched millipede-associated microbial communities from UW Madison campus, WI, USA - HID1971K_E0 MG | ecosystem: Host-associated > Arthropoda: Insects > Digestive system > Unclassified ...
CTTCATCGGCTACTTCTACCTGCTGCTGATCGTCATCGGCTTCGGCGCCATCGTCATGGTCGGCACCGAGCCTGCCTACCGCGATGCCGCCGGCGCGATCATCGGCGGCGGCAACATGGTCGCCGTGCACCTGGCGCAAGCCGTGGGTGGCAACCTGTTCCTCGGCTTCATCTCCGCCGTGGCGTTCGCCACCATCCTCGCCGTGGTCGCGGGCCTTGCGCTTTCCGGTGCGTCTGCGGTGTCCCATGACCTGTACGCCTGCGTCGTGCGCAAGGGCCAGGCCAGCGAGCAGGAAGAAATGCGCGTGTCGCGCATCGCCACCCTGGTGATCGGCATGCTCGCGGTGGTGCTGGGCCTGGTGTTCGAGTCGCAGAACATTGCCTTCCTGTCCGGCCTGGTGCTGGCCGTGGCGGCGTCGGTCAACTTCCCGGTGCTGCTGCTCTCGATGTTCTGGAAAGGCCTGACCACCCGCGGTGCGGTGGCCGGCAGCATGGCCGGCCTGGTGTCGGCGATCGTGCTGGTGGTGCTGGGCCCGGCGGTGTGGGTCAACGTGCTGCACAACCAGCAGCCGCTGTTCCCCTACAGCAACCCGGCGCTGTTCTCGATGAGCGTGGCGTTCTTCGGCGCCTGGGTGTTCTCGGTCACAGACGGATCCGAGCGCGCGGTGCAAGAGCGTGGCCGCTACCTGGCCCAATTCATCCGTTCCATGACCGGTATCGGCGCCGCCGGCGCCAGCAAGCACTGACCTTCGAACAAGTCGGACTAATAAAAACAATGAACCGCATGCACCTCCAATCTGCCGCCTGCCTGGCCACCCTCGCCCTGCCCTTGCCGGCATTGGCCGACTTCATCGGCGACAGCCACGCGCGGCTGGACCTGCGCAACCACTACATCAACCGTGACTTCCGCCAGCACAATGCGCCCCAGGCCAAAGCCGAAGAATGGGGTCAGGGCTTCACCGCGCGGGTCGAGTCCGGTTTCACCGACGGCCCGGTGGGTGTCGGTCTGGATGCCATGGGCCAGCTCGGCATCAAACTCGATTCCAGCCCGGACCGTCGCAACACCGGCCTGCTGCCGTTCGGCCCGAACAGCCACGAGCCGGTCGACGACTACAGCGAGCTGGGGCTGACCGGCAAGCTGCGGGTGTCCAAGAGCACCCTGCGCATGGGCACCCTGCAGCCCATGCTGCCGGTGGTGATGTACAACGACACCCGGCTGCTGTCCTCGACCTTCCAGGGCGGCCAGCTGACCAGCCAGGACATCGGCAACCTGACGCTCAACGCCGGGCGCCTGGACAAGGTCAACCTGCGCGATTCGTCCGGCCGCGACGACATGGGCCTGGGCGCGGCCACCAGCGACCACCTGGACTTTGCCGGCGGCAGCTACGCCATCACCCCGCAGACCAGCGTCAGCTACTACTACGGCAAGCTCGAAGACATCTACCGCCAGCAGTTCGTCGGCCTGGTCGACACCCGCCCACTGGGCGAAGGCCTGAGCCTGCGCAGCGACCTGCGCTACTTCGACAGCCGAAACGACGGCGCCGAACGCGCCGGCAACATCGACAACCGCAACTTCAACGCCATGTTCACCCTGGGCGTGAAGGCCCACAAGTTCACTGCCACCTGGCAGCAGATGTCCGGTGACAGCGCCTTCCCGTTCGTCAATGGCGGCGACCCGTTCACCGTCAACCTGGTGACCTTCAACACCTTCACCCGCGCCGGGCTCGACTCTTGGCAGGTGCGCTACGACTACGACTTCGTCGGCCTGGGCATTCCCGGCCTGAGCTTCATGACCCGCTACACCGACGGCCGCCACGCCGAAACCGCCACGGTCAGCAATGGCCGCGAGCGCGAGCGTGACAGCGACCTGACCTATGTGATCCAGAGCGGCCCGTTCAAGGACGTGAGCCTGCGCTGGCGCAACGTCACCTTCCGTTCCGGCAATGGCCTGACCAACGCCGTGGATGAAAACCGCCTGATCATCGGCTACACCCTGGCGCTGTGGTAACAGCGCCCCCCTTTTCGAGAAAAGTACGGAGAACAGCATGTCTGACGCCCCAACCCTGCAAAGCTTCATCGCCGGCCGCTGGATCGGCCAGCAAGGCGCCCAGGCCCTGCGCAGCGCCCTGAACGGCAATGTCCTGGCCTACAGCCACGAAGAGCGCCCGGACTTCGCCGAAGCCGTGGACTTTGCCCGTGCACGCGGCCTGGCCGCATTGATGGCGATGGACTTCCAGCAGCGCGCCGCGCGCCTGAAGGCCCTGGCCCTGTACCTGGCCGAGCGCAAGGAACAGCTCTACGCGCTGTCCCACCACAGTGGCGCCACCCGCACCGACAGTTGGATCGACATCGAGGGCGGCAATGCCACGCTGTTCTCCTACGCCGGTATCGGCAGCCGTGAACTGCCCTCTGGCAACCTGGTGCACGAAGGCCCGGCGATCCCGCTGGGCAAGCAAGGCCATTTCGTCGGCAGCCATATCCTGGTGCCGCGTGCCGGTGTCGCCGTGCACATCAACGCCTTCAACTTCCCGATCTGGGGCATGCTGGAAAAGTTCGCCCCGACCTTCCTGGCCGGCATGCCGTGCATCGTCAAGCCCGCGACCTCGACCAGCTACCTGACCGAAGCCGTGGTGCGCCTGATGAACGCCTCGGGCCTGCTGCCCGAGGGCAGCCTGCAACTGGTGATCGGCAGCACGGGCGATCTGCTCGACCGCCTGCAGGGCCAGGACGTGGTGACCTTCACCGGTTCCGCCGATACCGCGGCCAAACTGCGTGTCACGCCTAACCTGATCCGCAACTCGGTGCCGTTCACCGCCGAGGCCGATTCGCTCAACTGCGCCATCCTTGGCCCGGATGTCACCCCGGACAGCGAAGAGTTCGACCTGTACATCAAGGAAGTGGTCCGCGAAATGACCACCAAGGCTGGGCAGAAGTGCACCGCCATCCGCCGCGCCATCGTCCCGGCCAAGCACCTGGACGCCGTTGCCACGCGCCTGCGCGAGCGCCTGAGCAAAGTGGTGGTGGGCGACCCGTCGGTGGAAGGCGTGCGCATGGGCGCCCTGGCCTCCCATGACCAGCAGCGCGACGTCGGCGAGCGCGTGCAAGCCCTGCTGCAGAGCTGTGACCAGCTGTTCGGCGCCAGCGACGGCTTCGCCCCACGTGGCGAGGGGGTTGCAGAAGGTGCGTTCTTCGCCCCGACCCTGCTCCAGGCCCGCGATCCGCACGCCGAAGGCGGTGCCCATGACATCGAGGCGTTCGGCCCGGTCAGCACCCTGATGGCCTACGACGACCTCGACGAGGCCCTGGCCCTGGCCGCGCGCGGCAAAGGCAGCCTGGTCGCGTCGCTGGTGACCGCCGACCGCGCCGTGGCTGCCAAGGCCATCCCGGTCGCCGCCGCCTGGCACGGCCGCCTGCTGGTGCTGGACAGCGAAGCTGCCAAGGAGTCCACCGGCCACGGCTCGCCGCTGCCACAGCTCAAGCACGGCGGCCCTGGCCGCGCCGGCGGTGGTGAGGAGCTGGGTGGCCTGCGCGCGGTCAAGCATTACCTGCAGCGTGCCGCCGTGCAGGGCTCGCCGAGCATGCTCAGCGCCGTGACCGGGGAATATGTACGCGGTGGCGAGGTGATCGAGACCGAAGTGCACCCGTTCCGTCGTTACTTCGAGGAGCTGCAGATCGGCGAATCGCTGCTGACCCACCGCCGTACCGTGACCGAAGCCGACCTGGTCAACTTCGGTTGCCTCTCGGGCGACCATTTCTACATGCACTTCGACGAGATCGCCGCCAAGGAATCGCAATTCGGCAAGCGCATCGCCCACGGCTACTTCGTGCTGTCGGCGGCGGCTGGCCTGTTCGTTTCGCCAGGTGCGGGGCCGGTGCTGGCCAACTACGGGCTGGACACCCTGCGCTTCATCAACCCGGTGGGCATCGGCGACACCATCCAGGCCCGCCTGACCTGCAAGCGCAAGATCGACCAGGGCAAGACCAGCCCGCTGGGGCAACCGCAAGGTGTGGTGGCGTGGGATGTGGAGGTGACCAACCAGCTGGGTGAGCTGGTGGCCAGCTATGACATCCTGACGCTGGTGCTCAAGCGCCCTTGAAGATCACCTGTGCTCGCAGTCCTGTAAGGCGAAGGCCTTGTATCGGCTGCATGGGCCCTATCGCCGGCAAGCCGGCTCCTACAGGGGGTCACAACTTCACCCATCGCCGTTGGTCGCACTGCCGCCAGGCAAAATGATCATCCTCCGCGACGCAGCGCTCTCAATAGCAAACGTAGCGGAGGAAATCCTCATGAACCTGACCCTGCAAATGGGCGGCGGCAACGCCCAGGACGATTGGCCCGAACTGGAACCGGAACAACGCAACGACCGGGCCGACGATCCAGATGCCGACCCGAATGTCGCTGACGACGATCAGAGCGGTCCAGGCGTTCCGGCAAGCGATCCGGAATCGGGTGCCTGATGGGCTGACGCAGTCTTTTCCCCCGACACTCGCCAGCGCACTCCGGTGATGCCGTAGCGCTCGGCCATGGGCCTGCTGACCTTCTTGATCTTTTCCCGTCCGAACTTGGGAATGATACCTATCCCCGCATCGCAGCTCGCCCAATGCCAGGCCTCGGCATTGTCCAGCCGGTCCAGGCGAATGATGAAACTGCGCGGCTCGCCGTGCAGCTGGTAGTCGATGATGTAAAGCTGGGGATTAGGCATCACGCGGCCCTCCTGTTCTCCATGGATGACATTTGATGGAGTGATGCCTTGCGGGAAAGATTCAAAAAAATTGTCTAACAATATGAAGCGAGGCCCGCAGGCCTCGCTGTGTCCTTCATTCAGTGCGGTTGCCGGCCGCCGCCGTGGCTGTTCTGGCCGCCTTTGCGACCGGCTTCGGCGGCCCGCTCACGGTCGTTGGCGAAATTCCCGCCTGAGGCCTGCCCGCCCTTGTGGCCTGCCCGTGACGCCCGTTCCCGGTCATTGGCGAAGTTGCCGGGATTGGTTTGCTTGGTGCCGCCACGTTGTCCGCTCCGCTCTTGGTCACGAGCCATGTCGTATCTCCTTGCGCTGGTATGAATAAACGCATGAATCAGTGCCATGCCTTGTTTCCGAACCGGCGATGTGCACCTCTGCTCAATCGGAATGCACAGGACCGACCGGTGGCGCGAAATACTATCGAGGCAAATGCTTGCGCACCCTGACATCAAACCGAGCATTCTCCGGACATGGGCATTGCGAATGCTCCCGTCACGCGTGCACGCTCCACTGGGGCGCTTCGGCTTCGATTGGCATTTCATCGATGGCATGGATCATCCCGCTGTCCAATGCCTCTTGTGGCCCGAGGATGCGCGGATAAGCCATCAGGTAGCGGGTGGTGTCCAGCACCTCGATGCTTCCTTCGGTACGCTCGGCAACGATCTGCGCGTACAGGCGCAAATCATAATCCAGGCTCATCGCATATTCGGCCATGCGCGCATGGTCCACCGAGCCGTGCAGCGTCCAGTGGAACGGATGGAACAGGAACTTGCTGCGGGCACAGGCGGTGCGGTGTTCGCCGGCCAGGAAGAGGATATTGCCCATCGACTCGACGGTGCCCAGGTTATGGGTATGCAAGGGTACCGGCAGGCCCCGCAGGTAGTTGTACAGGGTGAAGCCATAGCTGCACTCTCCGCCCATGGTGGCGATATTCAGTTGCAGGGTGTCTGCACCCTGTTGCAGCGCCTTGGAACAGGTGTTGATCAGGTTGCCGCAGGTGGATGAATTGATCGGGCCGGTGAAGTGGATGATATGTCTGGCCATCAGTGCCTCCAGGGATTGGCGGGTCATTCCAGTGAAACGGACAGACCTTCAGTCGCGCGCATCGTTGTCGTCGGACACTTGCGCATCGTCGCCGTGCTCGCCCATCCGTTGATACTGCTTGCGCAAGGCATGCAACTGCGCCGGATCCATGTCTTCGAGGTCCAGCAGTGCCTTGTGCGCGCGATGGGTCGTGCGCAGCAGTTCGTCGATCTTGATGTGCAGTTCGTCGTTGTCGCGGTTCTGGGTGTTCTGGATGAGGAACACCATCAGGAAGGTGATGATGGTGGTCGAGGTATTGATGACCAATTGCCAGGTGTCGTTGAAATCGAACAGCGGCCCGCTGATGCCCCAGACCAGGATCAGCAGCAGTGCGATGCCGAATGACATGGGCCGCCCAGTCCAGTTGGCCAGCCATTGCGCGAAACGGTCGAATTTCATCCCAGGTTCCTCACCACAGGGGGTGTCATTCGGTGGAAACGTGGGCCACGGCAAAGTTCCCGTGCCTCGGACTACCGGCCACTGATCAACCGCGCTGAACCCTTGCCCCTCCTGCCGGGTCGCAACTCAAAGTGCCCGGAAATGGAGACCGCCATGTGCGACAGCCGCCCGAGTTTGCCCGAGGTGGACCTGTGAACGAGATCCTGCCCACACCCGGCAGCCGCATCGAACCGGTTGCCGCGGTGCATCGGCTGAACGTGCTGACCCTCAACGTGCACAAGGGGTTTACCCCGCTCAACCGGCGTTTCATCTTGCCGGAGCTGCGCGAAGCAGTGCGTGCCAGTGGCGCGGACCTGGTGTTCCTGCAGGAGGTTCATGGCAGCCATGAGGGCCATGCCCAGCGCCACCCGGCGTGGCCACAGACGCCCCAGTACGAGTTTCTCGCCGACAGCATGTGGCCGCAGTACGCCTATGGGCGCAACGCGGTGTACCCGCACGGCGACCATGGCAATGCCCTGCTGTCCAAGTTTCCCATCGTCAAGCATCACAACCTGGATGTCTCGATCGACGGTAACGAGCAGCGTGGGCTGCTGCACTGTCGCCTGGCTGTACCTGGCCATGACCAGGTACATGCGGTGTGTGTGCACCTGGGCCTGCGCGAAGCGCACAGGCAGCGCCAGGTACGGCTTTTGCTCGACCTGCTGGACAGCTTGCCGGCCAGCGCGCCGGTCATCATCGCCGGGGACTTCAACGATTGGCGCCTCAAGGCCGATGCCGTGCTGTCGCAACGCCTGGTGGAAGCCTTCGGCGAACGTTTCGGCAGCCCGGCGCGCAGTTTCCCGGCGCGCCTGCCGCTGTTGCGACTGGACCGCATCTACCTGCGCAATGCCATGCCCTGCAAGGCCCAGGTGCTGTCCAAGTACCCGTGGTCGCACCTGTCCGACCATGCCCCCCTGGCTGCGGAGATCAACCTGTGAACATTCCTTGGGTGGCGGGCAACAGCGTCGAACTGTTGGTCAATGGCGAGGCGTATTACCCCCGCGTGTTCGAAGCCATGGCCCAGGCGCGGGAGGAAATCCTGCTGGAAACCTTCATCATCTACGACGACAAGGTCGGCCAACAGCTGCAACAGGTCTTGATCGAGGCAGCGCAACGCGGCGTACGGGTGGAGCTGGCGGTCGATGGTTATGGCACGGCCGACTTGCCCGATGCCTTTCTTGCGGCGATGACCGAAGCGGGTGTGCGCTTCCACGCTTTTGACCCGCAGCCGCGCCTGGCCGGCATGCGCACCAACCTGTTCCGGCGCCTGCACCGCAAGATCGTGGTGATCGACGGCGAGCGTGCGTTCATTGGCGGGATCAACTACAGCGCAGATCACCTGAACGACTTCGGCGCAATGGCCAAGCAGGACTACGCGGTGGAAGTGTCAGGGCCAGTAGTGGCGCAGGTCCATGCCTCAAGCCGTCGACTGATGGCTGCAGTGCTGGACCCGCCGAGCGACGTGCGCCCTCTCACCGCCAGCACCGGGTCGGCCAGTACCGTCCTGGTCGAGCGCGACAATGCCCGGCGCAGCACCGAGATCGAAGCCTGCTATCTGGACGCCCTTCGCAGCGCTCGCCAACGTATCGTGATCGCCAATGCCTACTTCTTCCCCGGTTACCGCTTGTTGCGGGAAATCCGTAACGCCGCTCGCCGCGGTGTGGAAGTCAGGCTGATCCTGCAAGGCCAACCCGACCTGCGTTGGGTCCGTGCGCTGTCACGGCTGCTGTACAACTACCTGCTGCGCGACGGCGTGCATATCCATGAGTACTGTGAGCGGCCCCTCCACGGCAAGGTGGCACTGGTGGACGATCTGTGGTCAACCGTAGGCTCAAGCAACCTCGACCCGTTGAGCCTGTCATTCAACCTTGAAGCGAACCTGCTGATCCGTGACCGAGCCTTCAACCAGCAGCTGTACCAACACCTTGAAGCATTGGCCAATGAACAGTGCAAGGCCGTGACCCTGGAACGCATGGTGCGCGGTTACTGGTGGCGGGCACCGTTGATCTTCCTGTGCTTTCACGTCATCCGCCATTTCCCGCGCATCGCCGGCTGGTTCCCCGCCCATCGGCAGCGTCTGCGCTCCGTGCAGCCCGAGGTGCAGGCCCAGGGCGATCTCCACGAGGGCAATACCTGATGACCCACAAAGCCTGGCATGCCTGGGGCAAGCGTTTGTTGACCGCGCTCTTCATCGTGCTGATCCCGGTCCTGCTGTTTACCCTGGCGCGCAACCTGGACTGGAACGAAGTGCGTCAGTCACTGGTGGCCTACAAACCGAGTACCCTGGTGGTCGGCCTGGGGCTGGCGTTGTGCAGCTACCTGACGTTCGCCAGCTACGACCTGCTGGCACGCGCCTATACCGGGCACACGCTGCCGGCACGCCAGGTGCTGCCGGTGGCGTTCGTCTGCTACGCGTTCAACCTGAACTTCACCACCTGGGTCGGAGGCGTGGCATTGCGCTACCGGCTGTATGGCCGGCTGGGGCTGGACACCGCCACCATCACCCGCATTCTGACCCTGGGCCTGCTGACCAACTGGATGGGCTACATGCTGCTGGCTGGCACGGTGTTCGCCATGCGCCTGGTCAAGCTGCCGGAAAGCTGGGCGCTGGGCGTCACAGGGTTGCAGGTGGTGGGCTTCATTCTATTGGCGGTCGCGGCGAGCTACCTGCTGGCCTGTGCGTTTGCCAAACGGCGTACCTGGCATGTCCGTGACCACGAAATCACCCTGCCCTCGCTGCGCCTGGCGCTGTGCCAGGTGGCGCTGGGGGCTGCGAACTGGGCGTTGATGGCGGCGCTGATCCACTGGTTGTTGCCGGGCGACCTGTTCTACCCGTCGATCCTCGGTATCCTGCTGATCAGTTGCGTGGCCGGCGTGGTCGCGCATATTCCGGCCGGGCTGGGCGTGCTCGAAGCGGTGTTCCTGGCCTTGTTGCAGGGTCAGCTGGGCCAGGGCACCCTGGTAGCAGCGCTGCTGGGTTATCGCACCCTGTACTACCTGATCCCGCTGCTGCTGGCGGTGATTACCTACCTGGTCCTGGAGAAACGTGCCCGGACCCTGCGCCAGCGCAGTCAAGCGACGTTACGCAAGACCTGAACACGGGCCCCACGCCCGGGAGGTGGCAGATGCGTTTATCCCTGTTGATGGTGATGCTGGGCAGCCTGGCGAGCGGCCAGGTGCTGGCCGAGGCGTGCGATGTGGTCACCCGTTCCTCCAGCGAGGCGGTCAAGCCTGTCGAAGGCCATACCTGCTACAGCTTCGGCAATATGCCTGCGGAGGCGATCAACTGGTCGTGCAGCAACGAAAGCAAGGACATGCTCAGTACCGAGAAGCACAAGGTGGCGCGCTGCGCCGACGGCAGCGTCGGCAGCTGTATCGCGCCCCTGACCCAGGAGGCCTTGGCCAACCCGAAAGCGACCGGGCGCGACGAGCCCTCTACTCGCCCCGCGCTGCCCAAGGATGCACGAGTCATCACCTACTACTACGACACCCCCAGCCTCGGCCAGGCCCGCAACGATTGCGAACGCAACAATGGCATCTGGCAGACCCATTGAGCGGTCGATAGCTCAAGTCTGTGGGTGATTCCTTCTGTGGGAGCCGGGTTGCCGGCGATGAGACCAGCACCGGCACTGGAGGATCTGAGCCTTGTAGAGGCTGTCACGGCCCTATCGCCGGCAAGCCGGCTCCCACAGTTGGTTCACCTGGATCACCTTTTCAGGGCGAAATCGGGTCGCTGGCCGGGAAGGTTTCATCCAGCGCATTGTCCACATTGCGCTCGCTGGGGTTCGATGCTTCTGCGCATTTGCAGTCGTTCATCCTGCAGGGCTCCCCATTGCGATGCCCGGATGCGCAGGCCTCGCAGCAATAGGCCCTGTCGTTCTGCATCACAGCGTTGCCATCGACGGTGCAGGAACAATGGGGGCAAGCACAGCGTTGCTCGTTCATGGTCATTTCCTCGATTCTTCATCAACGACATCGTCCGTCCACGGCTCGCCGTCCAGCGGGTCGGAGCGGGCCAGCTCGGCTTCATCGAGGCCGATGCCGCCCCCGATCTCGCGTTCATCGACGCGGCGCAACGTCTGGTCGGCAGGCCCGCCGCTACCCAGCTCGTCCGCGTCGCGGGCACCGGTTTCATCCAGCAGGGTGTCGGGGCTGAGGTCATCCCAGGTGACATTGTCCTCATGCGCGCTGTCGCTCAGCGCCTCGCCGCCGGTCATGCCGCTTTCGGCAACACGCCGCGGCGGGAACTCTTGTTCGACTTCACGTGCCGGGCGCTCATCGCCCACGCGGCCCTCGCGTTCGTCGTTGCGTTCGTCGAAATCCAGTTCGTGGACGCTGCCCATGCGGTCCTCGGTGTCGTCGATCTCGCTGGGGGTATAGGGGGTTGGGTCGTCGGGTCGGGACATGTCGGCTCTCCATCACGAAGTGGTTCATGCGGTCGACCCCTTGGCGCAGCCAATGATTCAGAGTTTTTCAGGCGGCGATTTTTTGAACTCGTCTGCGCCCTGCTCCCTCCCATTTCTAGAGAGCCTTTCTAGAGAGCCGAGTCCTGGAGCCCGCCATGGCCAAGCCCCTGCAGGAGTACCAGCGCAAGCGTGATTTCAACGCCACCCCCGAGCCCAGCGGCAAGCGCGGCCGTGGCAAGGCCCATGCCTTGCAGTTCTGCATCCAGAAGCACGACGCCAGCCACCTGCACTACGACTTTCGCCTGGAGCTCGATGGCACGCTGAAAAGCTGGGCCATCCCCAAGGGCCCGTCGCTGGACCCCAAGGTGCGGCGCCTGGCCGTGCATGTGGAGGACCATCCGCTGGACTATGCCGACTTCGAGGGCAACATCCCCGAAGGCCATTACGGCGCCGGTGACGTGATCGTCTGGGACAGGGGTATCTGGGAGCCCGAAGGCGATGCCCGGCAAGCCTATGCCAAGGGCAAGCTGCGTTTTCGCCTGCAAGGCGAGAAGCTCAATGGCGTGTGGAACCTGTTCCGCACCCACCTGGCCGGCAAGCAGGAGCAGTGGATGCTGGTCAAGTCCAACGATGGCCAAGCCCGCAGCGAGGCGCAGTACAGCATCGTCGACGCCCAGCCCGACAGCGTGCTCAGCGACCGCACGCTGGTGCCGCGAAGCCAGGCCAAGGCCGACAAGGCGCCCAGCCGGCGCAAGCGGGCCGGTGCCGGAAAGAAGGCAGCGTTGCCCGACCACCTGCAGCCGCAACTGGCCACCCTGGTCGATTCCCCGCCCACCGGCGACTGGCGTTACGAAGTGAAGTTCGATGGCTACCGGGTGCTGGCCCGCATCGAGGGCGACGATGTGCGCCTGTTCACCCGCAACGGCCACGACTGGAGCAGCAAGATGCCGCGGCAGGTCAAGGCGCTGCGTGCTTTGGGCATCGATTCGGCCTGGCTCGATGGCGAGATGGTGGTCAAGGGCGAGCACGGCGTGGCCGACTTCCAGGCCTTGCAGAACGCCTTCGACACCGACAACGACGAGCAGATCGTCTATTACGTGTTCGATCTGCCCTACCTCGGCGGCCATGACCTGCGCCAGCTGCCGCTGCAGGACCGCCGCGAAGCCCTGCGCAAGCTGCTGGAGCACGAGCAGTCCGAGGTCCTGGAATATTCCGCCGATTTCGACGAGCCGGTCGAGTCCTTGCTCGACAGCGCCTGCCGGCTGCAGCTCGAAGGCCTGATAGGCAAGCGCCAGGACAGTCCCTACGTGGGCAAACGCAGTGCCGACTGGATCAAGCTCAAGTGCCAACAGCGCCAGGAGTTCGTGATCGTCGGCTACACCGAGCCCAAGGGCAGCCGCACGGCCTTTGGTGCGCTGCTGCTGGCCTTGCATGACAACGACAGCGGCGAGCTGCGCTACGCCGGCAAGGTGGGCACCGGCTTCAGCACCACCACCCTGGACAGCATCCACGCCCGGCTCAAGCCACTGGAGGTGGCCAAACCCGCCTTGCCTCACCCGCCGACGGGTGTCGAGGCCCGTGGCGTGCACTGGCTCAAGCCGCAATTGCTGGCGCAAATCGCCTACGCCCAGATGACCCGCGACGGCTCGGTACGCCACGCAGTGTTCCATGGCCTGCGCGATGACAAGCCGGCCACCGCCATCGACCTGGAGCGCCCGATGCCCACCAAGAAGATGCCCCGAGAACACCCGCAGGATGAACCGCTGGGTTCATTGCGCCTGACCCACCCTGACCGTGTGATCGACGCCACCTCCGGCGTCACCAAGCGCGAAGTGGCCGAGTACTACGCCCAGGTGAGCCCGTGGATCCTGCCCCAGCTCAAGGACCGCCCCGTGGCATTGGTGCGTGCGCCAGAAGGCCTGACGGGCGAGCTGTTCTTCCAGAAAAACGCCGGCCAGCTGCATATCCCCAACGTGCTCAGCTACGACAAGGCCGAGGCTGGCCAGGCGGCGATGGTCATCAACCGCCCCGATACCCTGCTTGGGGCCGTGCAGATGAACATGCTCGAGCTGCACACCTGGAACGCCACCGACAAGGACTTCGACAAGCCCGACCGCTTCGTGCTCGACCTCGACCCGGACCCGGCCTTGCCCTGGAAAGCCATGCTCGACGCCACCCAGCTCACCTTGACCCTGCTCGACGAGCTGGGCCTGAAGGTATTCATCAAGACCAGCGGCGGCAAAGGCATGCACCTGGTCGTGCCACTGACCCGGCGGGCCGGCTGGGACGAGGTCAAGGCCTTCAGCCACGCCATCGTCGATTACCTGGCCAAGCTGTTCCCCGACCGCCTCAGTGCCGTGTCGGGGCCGAAGAACCGGGTCGGGCGGATCTTCATCGACTACCTGCGCAACGGCAAGGGCGCCACCACCGCCAGCGCCTACTCCCTGCGTGCCCGCGAAGGGCTGCCGGTGTCGGTGCCGATCTGGCGCGAAGAACTGGCGCACCTCAAGGGGGCCAATCAATGGAACATCGGCAACCTGCACGCACGCCTGGCCGATCTTGACGACCCTTGGGCCGACCTGGCCAAGACCCGCCAGTCGATCACCGCGCGCATGCGCAAGCAGATGGGAATGGCATGAGCATCATCCAGGATTTCGACCTGAACACCCTCGACAGCCTGTTGCGCACCTTCAGCGAGCGCCCCCAGGCCCTGAACCTCGACACCCAGCTGGCCCAGCTGATGCAGGCGCTGCTGGCCGAGCACCTCGACCTGCTGCCGCTGCCCGGCCAAGGCCATACCCTGCAGCGCTGGCAGACCCTGGCGCGGATCGCCGGCTGTGACCTGGCGCTGGCGAAATTGTACGAGGGGCATACCGACGCGCTGGCGATCCTCGCCGAATGCGGTGCCGCGCACCGGGTAGGCGATGCCATATGGGGGGTGTGGGCCGCAGAGCCTCCTGATGCCCGCGCGCGCATCGTCGCCCGCGAGGGCGACCAGGTGCGCCTGGCCGGGCGCAAGGCATGGTGCTCCGGCGCCCTGCAGATCGACCGCGCACTGATCACGGCCTGGACCGAGCTGGACCAGCCGCAGCTGGTGGCCATCGAACTGGGCCATGCCCGCCAGCGCCTGCAGGTCGACCACTGGCAGGCCGTGGGCATGGCCACTACCACCAGCGTCGAGGTCGAGTTCGACGACGCCCCCGGTATCGCCGTCGGCCAGCCCGGCCAGTACCTGTCGCGGCCCGGCTTCTGGCACGGCGGCGCGGGCATTGCCGCCTGCTGGTATGGCGCTGCCGAGGCACTGGCCGACTACTTGCGCGAACATTGCCGCAAACCCCGCCCCGATCCCCATGCCCAGGCCCACCTGGGCGCTGTCGACGCTGCGCTCTATGGCGCCCGGGCAGCGTTGCGCGAATGCGCCGCATGGCTCGACCGCTACCCTGGCGCCGACGCCAGCTTCGAGGTGCGCCGCGTGCGTGCCCAGGTCGAGCAGTCGGTCGAACAGGTCATCCACCATGTCGGCCGCGCCCTGGGCGCCACGCCGTTCTGTCGCAGCAGCCATTTCGCCCGCTTGAGCGCCGACTTGCCGGTCTACCTGCGCCAGAGCCATGCCGAGCGCGATCTGGCCGCGCTCGGCCAACAAGTGGCCCAAGTGCCTGCTGGAGCCTGGCAGCTATGAACGAAAATCTGATTCAAGCCAACGAGGGTACGTCCTGGGCCGCCTGGCAGCAGTCGGCGCACCTGGCCCGAGCGAGTTGGATCGACCCCGATCAGCTATGCCCTCCGGGCCGACGCCTGGTGTTGCTGGCCCCGCACCCGGATGACGAGATTCTGATGGCCGGAGGCCTGCTGGCCGGCCTGCGTGGCCGCGAACATGACCTGTTGCTGGTATCGGCTACCGACGGCGAAGGCAGCCACCCCGACTCACCGACGTGGAGCGAGCACCGCCTGCGTCGCCAGCGGCCGCTGGAAAGCCGGCACGCCCTGCAGCAGTTGGACCTGGACCTCAACCAGCTGGATTGGCGCCGCCTGCACCTGAAGGACGGCGGCCTGCCGCGCGACGAGGCATTTCTGGTCAACCACCTGAATCAGTTGCTCAGGCCAGAAGACCTGCTGATGACCACCTGGCGTGGCGATGGCCACTGCGACCATGAAACGCTCGGTCGCGCCGCAGCGCAGGCGGCCCAGGCGCGCAAGGTGCAACTGGTGGAAGTGCCGGTCTGGGCCTGGCACTGGGCGCAGCCCGATGACCCACGGCTGCCCTGGCCGCGCGCGCACCGCATTGCCCTCGATGAAACCCGCCTGGCCCGCAAGCGTCAGGCCCTCGCCGCGCACCATAGCCAGCTGGAGCCGGATCAGGACCGGCCTGCGGTGCTGCCGGCCACGCTGCTGGAGTGCCTGTTGCAGCCATTCGAACTGGTTTTTCTCTAGGGGACGGTCATGAGTCTCGATGCACACTACTTTGCCGACTTGTATGCCCACAACGAAGACCCGTGGGCGTTTCGCACTCGCTGGTACGAGCGGCGCAAGCGCGATGTGGTGATGGCCAGCCTGCCGCGTCAGTACTACCAACGGGTTTTCGAGCCGGCATGCGCCAACGGCGAGCTCAGCGCAGCGCTTGCCGAGCGGTGTGCCGAATTGCTCTGCCAGGACCTCGACCCGACGGCCGTGAGGCTGGCCCGGGGACGCCTGGCCCTGATACCCAACGCCGCGGTCGAGCAAGGCCGCTTGCCCGTCGATTGGCCGGGCGGGCACTTCGATCTCATCGTGCTCAGTGAAGTGGGCTACTACCTGGATCCGACCGACTGGCTGCAGGTGATCGAGCAAGCGGTCGCCAGCCTGACCCCGGACGGCGCCGTGCTGGCCTGCCACTGGCTGCACCCCATCCAAGGCTGCCCGCAGGACGGCCGTGAAGTTCATCACCTGCTGGCCAGGCACCTGCCGCTGTATCCGGTGTGTCGTCACGAGGAAGCGGACTTCCTGCTGGAGTACTGGTCCTGCCAGCCCAGCGCGGTGGACCTGCACGAGACTTGCCCATGATCGCCGTGGTGATCCCCGCCCATAACGAGGCCCGGCGCCTGGGCCGTTGCCTGAGAGCCCTGGCGGCGGCGGTCGTCTTGGCCGAGCAGGCAGGCCATCGGGTGGAAGTGCTAGTGGTGCTGGACCGTTGCGCCGATGGTAGCGCCGCGGTGGCGCGCCAGCATGGCGTGCATACCCTGGCGGTGGACGCTGGCTGCGTCGGCATGGCACGGCGGCTGGGCGCTGCGCTCATGCTCGAGCGCGGTGCCAGCTGGCTGGCCTGCACCGATGCCGACAGCCAGGTGCCACCTCACTGGTTGCTGTCGCAGCTGGCCTGCACCGCCGAGGTGGTCTGCGGCACCGTGCACGTCACCCGGTGGCAACCTTGGCAACACGCCGCGCTGCGCAAGCGCTATCTCAGCGGCTACCAGGCCTGCGAGGGCCACCGGCACATTCATGGCGCCAATCTGGGCGTGTGCGCGCGGGCTTATGAGCGCGTAGGCGGGTTCCAGCCTTTGGCAGCCCATGAAGATGTACAGCTGGTGCACGACCTTCAGGCCAGTGGCGCGCAGATCGTGTGGACGGCCAGGCATAGCGTGGCGACCAGCAGCCGCCGCGACAGTCGGGCGCGGGAAGGCTTCGGCGATTACCTGGCAAGCCTGGACACCACCTTGCAATAGCGCTGATGGGATCAAGAGGCCTTGCGCGGGCGCTTGGCCGTTTTTTTCTCTGCAGGTGCCTTTTTGCCGGCACCCTTGCCACCCAGACTGCGCTTGAGCAGCTCGGTCAGGTCGATGATATCGGCGCCCTTCTCGGCCGTGCCGCCCTCGCCCTTGTCGACCACTGCGATCTTGCCCTTGCTGGCCTTTTCCTCGACCAGGTCCATGATGGTCTGGCGAAAGGCGTCATGGTACTCATCCGGCGCCCAGGTCCCGCTCATGTCCTCGACCAGGCGCTTGGCCATGTCCAGCTCACGCTTGTCGACCTTGGTGTCGGTCACGCTCTTGTCCAGCTCCAGGGACTCGACCCCACGCACCTCGCCGGGCCAGCGCAGGGTGATCATCACCAGCGCCTCGTCCAGCGGGCGCAGCAGTGCCAGGTGCTGGCGGGTGTGCAGCACCACCGTGGCCAAGGCCACCTTGCCGCTGCTTTCCAGCGTCTCGCGCAGCAGCGCATAGACCTTGCCGCCGCGCCGGTCTGGGCTCAGGTAGTACGGCGTATCGAAGTGCTGCAAGGGGATTTCGCTGGCGGCGACGAAGGAAAAGATGTCGATGGTCTGGGTCGCTTCCGGCCGCGCCTTGCGGATCTCGTCCTCGCTGATCACCACGTAGCGCCCCTTCTCGTATTCGACACCCTTGACGATGTTGTCCTTGTCGATGTCCTTGCCGGTGACCTTGTTGATCCGCTTGTAGCCCACCGGCTCCATGCTGCGCTTGTCGAGCCAGTCGAAGTCGACCCGTTCGGTGCGCACGGCCGTGTTGAGCGAGACCGGGATATGCACGAGGCCGAAACTGATCGCACCTTTCCAGATTGCCCTGGCCATGACGAGCCTCCTCGGGCCCGAAAAGGTCGGGCGCTTACTTGAAGTGACTGCGTGGCGCCGTGAAGGTTTAGTCGAACTGTGGCTGTCTTCAGCCTGCGTTGCTGAACAGCACGCGCTTGAACGCCTCCGCGGCCAGGTGCACCTGAACCGACCAGTCTTGCGCGGCATCGCTGCCCGCGTCATCGGAGATGTATTTCAGGCAAACGAAGGGAATGCCTTCGCTGCGGGCGATCAGCGCCAGCACGTAGGCTTCCATGTCGACGATGTCGTAGGGGGCCTCGCCATGGCTGATCTCGAAGCTGTCGCCGCTGCCGCAGGTGCCCAGGGGCAGGCCGGGAATCGCCTCGCCATGCTCCAGCAGCGCAGGAATGTCCGACAGCGGCGTCTGATAGCGGGCAAAACCCAGCGGTGTCACGTCCATGTCCCGCTGCATGAAACGCGTGCAGCACACCACATCGCCTTTACCGTACTGCTGGCTGCCGGCGGAACCGAGGTTGACGATCAGCTTGGGGCGCTGCTGCTGCACGGCCTTGGTCAGGGCGATGGCGGCATTGACCTTGCCGATGCCGGTGAACACCGTGTTGACGTCGGCGAAGACACTGCCGGCTTCGGCTTCGAGGGCGAAGACGAACAGGGTGTCATCGAGGGAGATGTGCGGGAATTGCTTGATCAGCAGCATGGTGCGGCGGGTTCCGAATGGCTTGCGTAGGCGCTGCCATTGTCGGCGAACCCTGCCCGATTGCAAGTGTTCGGCAAAGCGAGGGCCATGCAGTACCGGGTTGCCCCGGTACTGCGCAGGCTTCAATTACGAGCGGCCGCCCTTGTGGCCCGAGTCGCGGTCCTTGTTCATGTCGGCGTCCTTGCGGCCCGACTCGCGGTCCTGGGCCATGCCGCCCCCCGAAGACTGCCCGCCTTTGCGGCCAGCATCGGACGCTTTCTGCCGGTCATTGGCGAAGTTGCCTGGGTTCTTGGTGCCACCCTGGCCGCCCTGGCTGCCGGTACGGCTGTTCTCTTTGTTAGCCATGGTCTGAAACCTCATGTGACTTCGAAAGTGCACGGCAAATTGCCGTACATAGGTTCGGAGTTCGGCGATTGTGAGGGATTCGTTTTATCGCCAGGCGTTCGGACCGGTGGCGTTAAATAAACGGCAATGGATTATTTGGCGTGCCGGATTGTCAGCCGCCCTTTTCCAGTTGCCGCTGGTGCCTGCCCAGCCAGCCGCCGGTCAGGCCCCAGGCCACGGCGATCAGTGCGCCGATCAGCATCGCCAGCTGCGGGTGCTCGGTCAGCACGTCCAGGCCGCGCTTGACCCAGCCGCTCAAGGCATCGCCCCCCCGGTAGACCACGGTGTCGATGAAGTTCTTGGCCTTGTACTTGTCCTCTGCGGGCAACACCGTGAAGAGCATTTCCCGCCCGGGCCTCACCAGTGCGTACTCACCGGCCCGACGGACCACCATCACCACCACGAACACCGCAAACACCGGCGCCAGGGCCAACCACAGGAACCCCGCCGCCATGACCAGCGGCACCGCCACCAGCAGCACACCAACGCCCATGCGCCTGGCCAGGCGCCCAGTGATGAATACCTGGGTAAGAATCGCCAATGCCTGCACCACGCTGTCGATCAGGCCGAAGACCTGGGTCTGGCGGGTGCGGTCGGCGAAGGTCTCGCTGACGATGCGCGCCTGCTCGAAGTAAAGGAACGTGCTGACGCTGGCCAGCAATACCACGAACAAGGCAATGCCCAGCAGATACGGCGAACGCAGCACGGCCGTCGCGCCAGCGAACGGGTTGCCGCCCAGGGGCTTTGATGCGGGCAGCTCGCGCTGCGCAGCCAGTGGCTGCCGGTCGCGCCAGCGTTGCAGGTAACCTGCACCAGCCATGCTGCCGAGCAGAAACAGACCTGCCAGCAAGACCAGCCCCGCATGGCCCAGCGGCGCCACCAGCAAGGCGCCGAGCACCGGCCCGCTGAGCCCGCCCAGGCTGGCGCCTGCCGCCAGCAGTCCGAACAGGCGCTTGCCCTGCTCGCTGGAAAACAGGTCGGTGAGCACGCTCCACGCCAGGGAGATGGTCAGCAGGTTGAACACTGACAGCCAGATATAGAAAGCCCGTGCCTGCCCTATGTCGTCCGGGTGCAGGGCAAACAGTGCCGCGAACAGCATCAGGTTGCTGACGAAGAACCCGAAGGTCCAGTGCAGGATATGTCGCCGCCGCACCTTCGAGGCCAGCCAGCCAAACAGCGGCAAGCAGGCCAGTGTGGCGATGAAGGTGCCGGTGAACAGCCATTGCAGGTTGTCGACGCCGCCAGCCACGCCCATGGTCTCGCGCACCGGGCGCAGCATGAAATAGCCGGTGAACAGCAGGTAGAACAGTGCCAGGCCGGCCACTACGGCCGAGCCCTCGCCAGGCTCGATGTTCAGCCCCTGGACCAGCCGCTCGTGCCAGCGGGCCATGGCTTAGCCGAACTGCTGGATCAGCGCCTGTTGCTGCGCCTGGCTGAGCAAGGGTTCATGCCCGGCCTTGAGCTGGTCGAGCTGGCGCTCGGGACGGCCGGTAGCGGGGATCACGGTGGTGACCGCCGGGTGACTGATGGCGAACTTGAGAAACAGCTGTGCCCAGCTGCCGATGCCGGCTTCTACCGCCCAGGCTGGCAGCGCCTGGTCCTTGACCCGGGCGAACAGGCGGCCGTCGTCGAAGGCACGGTTGATCAGCACCGCCACGCCCTTGTCCTGGCACAGGGGCAACAGATCCCGCGCAGCGTGCGGGGCGTTGACCGAATAGTTGATCTGGATGAAATCCAGCGGTTCGCGGCGCACGATGCTGGCGACGTCCTCGTGACCACTGTTCAGGTAATGGGTGATGCCGACGTAGCGGGTCTTGCCCTGCTGCTTGAGTTCGCGGGCATAGGGCAACTGCGTCTGCCAGTCGCGCAGGTTGTGGATCTGCAGCAGGTCGACCTTGTCGGTGCGCAGGCTCTTGAGGCTGCCCACCCATTGCGCCTCGGCCTCGGCGCGGCTGTCGGCGGCGATCTTGGTGGCGATGAAGCATTGCCGGTGCCAACCGCCCTCCTCCAGCAACTGGCCGAGCACACTGTCGGCGCCGCCGTAGTTCGGCGAGGTGTCGATGACCTTGCCGCCGCCGTCGAAAAACGCCTTGAGCACTGCCTTGAGCTGCTGATATTGGGCAGAATCGGGTGCCACTTCGAAACTGCCGGAGGTACCCGCGCCGATCACTGGCAAAGCTTCGCCGGTGGACGGGACCTTGCGGGTCAGCAACCCGTTGGCGGTGGCGGCGTGCAGCCAGGGGCTGACGGCCAGCAAGCCCAAAGCCGCACTGGCACGTAGGACATCGCGACGACCATACATGGCAAAGCTCCCGTCATAAGTCGGAAACTTTCAAGCCTAGCCGCGCCAGCCTGAGCGGGTCGCTGATTTCGTATCTGAATGTTTAGGGCTTAGCCCTGCAGCAACAGGCTCAGGTCCAGACCGCTCGCCGTCATGGGTGGGCACCAGTAGTAGCCACCGGTCAGCGGGCGGCTGAAGCGGTAGAGGCCGTCGATGATGCCGTCTTCCAGGCCACTCATGCGCCGCAGTTGAACTTCGAAGGCTTCCAGGCTGTGCCCAAGGGCGACGAATGCCAGGCCTGCGCCACGACTGTCGGCCCAGGCCACCGAGCGGCGCACCATGAATGCCTCGGGCTCGAAGCTCTCCTGGGCGGTGCGCTTGACGTGGGCCGAAGCCGGGGCGTCGTCGAGTTCTTCGTTGTCACTCAAGCGGCGACCGATGATGTTGTCCTGCTCAGGCTGGGGCAGCGACTTGAAGTACTCCAGGTCGTGCTTCCACAACTGGAAGGCGGCAAAGCTGGAGCCTGCCAGGCCTGGCTGCTCGCCGGCGACGATGGCGGCTGCCACGGCGTCTTCGTCGAGCGGGTTTTCGGTGCCGTCCTCGTAGCCAGTCAGGTCATGGCCGCCACGGTGCAGGAAGCCGTCGACGCTGTCTGCCAGGCGCAGGGCCGGTGCCAGCAGGTGTTCGAGCACCTGGGCCTGCAGCAACAGGTCGCCACGTTCCTCACCCCGTAGCCACAGCCACAGGCCGTGCTGGGTGCTCGGGTTCTCCACCACCGCATCCAGTTGCGGAAACGCGCGCAGGCCAGGCACTTCGCGCCCCAACGCTTTCACCAGCGGTGCACCGACGGCGAGGATCAGGCGCTGGCCATCCACGTGTGGCTGCAGCGCATCCAGCACCGCCGGCAATGCTTCGGGTGTGTGCAAGGTGAAGAACAAGTGGCGGGCCTGGGTCGGCACCGGGGTGGCAAGCAGACCTTGCTGGAACGGCATGACGGGCTAATCCTTTCGGTAAAAGCGCGAATGCTACTGCGCCAGCATCGCCACCGCAACGCAACCCAGTGCCGCAGGGGCCCCTGTGCACCCGGCTTGCGGCAGCTCCAGCTTGCGGATAGCATGGTTAGCATTGAAAAGCGGTAATCATGATTGCCGCGAGGAGGAGCGATGGCTCAAGCAGCAGACATCTTCAGCATCAGCCACCCGGCTGTCGGCAACGTCCGAGAGTTGCTTGCTCGCCTGGAGAAAGCCAAGGGACGCGCGCAGTCGAAGACCGGGATCGTCATCGAAGTGAACGCCGACAGCGCCAAGCAGCTGGATGTGTACGTGAGTGCGCTGGAAATGCTGGGTCAGTACTTTTCCGCTCGGGTGGCCGGCGCGCCCGAGGAAGCCGTGAAGCTCATCGTGCAGGCCCTGGTGCCGGCCAAACCGGTGACCTCCACGCAGCTCAAGCAAGCGCAAATGCTGGCCAAGGCCAAAACCGCCGTGCTGCAGAGCGGTGATTGGGTGAGCGCGGGCGAAATCGCCAGCCTGGCCAACTTCAGCAGTGCCAACCCCAGCTCGCAACCGAGCAAGTGGAAGCGCGACAAGCGTCTGTTCGCCATCCGCCATGAAGGAGTCGATTATTTCCCGCTCTACGGCCTGGATGAAACGGCCAGTTATCGCCCCCTGCCCGCCCTCAAGGAAGTCATCAGCGCGCTTGAGGCGGTCAAGGATGGCTGGGAAATGGCCTACTGGTTCATGTCGGTCAACAGCTGGCTTGGCGGCAAGCGCCCGCAGGACCTGCTGCGCAGTGCCCCGCAGCAAGTTCTGGTTGCTGCACAGGAAGAGGTTGCCGGTATCACCCATGGCTAGGCCACGCAAGCCACCGGTACCCGGTGAGGCGTTGAACCTTACGTTCATCACCCTCCCCGCCGGCACCCTGCTCCATCGCATTCACAGCAGCCGCTTCGGCGCCACGCAATACAACCCGACAGGTGGGGGCAATGCCCGGTTCAGCCCGATCAGGAATGCCGCCGGCCAGGTCGTGCCTACGCTGTATGCAGGCTCCACGTTCCACTGCGCAGCCATGGAAACGGTCTTTCACGACGTACCGTACGCTCCGGGTTTCAAGACCGTGCAGCAGCGCCGATTCGCTGGCAACCTGCATTCGTACGTCTTGCTGGGCAGCGACCTGCAACTGGTCGACCTCTCCAGCAAGGCCCTGCGCCTGCTGGGTGTGCCGCGTTCGCAACTGATCGACACCGAGGCCGACCACTACCCCTGCACGCGCCAGTGGGCTGAGGCCATTCATGCGTTTGCCCCTCACGCTCAGGGGCTGCGCTGGGTATCGCGGCAGGACGATGAGGCCGTGGCGATTGTCCTGTTCGGCGACCGAGTGGCCGGCAACGACCTCAAGGCCCAGGCGCCCAGCCGTGATCTGCTGAACGACCCGGGGACGTTTTCCGACCTGCTCGACCTGGCCGAGCGGATCGGGGTTCTGCTGCTGCCTGACGCCGACTGAAGTGCAGCCGTGTCTTCGGTAACAAAAGGTTACCAAGAGCTGGTGCCTTGCAATTAGCTATCGCCAAGGCGCGGCCTAGACTGTTCGGATCCTTCATCCGAGTGCTTGCCCATGACCGCCTCGCCGCTGCTCACCGCCTTCCTGCCACTGGCCCTGGGCTTCATCATGCTCGGCCTTGGGCTATCGCTGACGCTGGCCGATTTCGCCCGGGTGGTGAAATACCCCAAACCGGTGGTGATCGGCCTGGTGTGCCAGATCTTGCTGCTGCCTCTGCTGTGCTTCCTGATCGCCAACGGTTTTGGCCTGGAGTCGGCACTCGCGGTGGGCCTGATGTTGCTGGCGGCGTCACCGGGCGGCACCACCGCCAACCTGTTCAGCCACCTGGCCCACGGCGATGTGGCGCTGAACATCACCCTGACGGCCGTCAACTCGCTGATCGCGATCCTCACCATGCCCTTGCTGGTGAACCTGTCGCTGGCCTGGTTCATGGCTTCGGACCAGGCCATCCCGCTGCAGTTCGCCAAGGTCATGCAAGTGTTCGCCATCGTCCTGCTGCCGGTGGCGCTGGGGATGCTGATCCGTCACTGGACCCCCGTTTTCGCCGGGCGCATGGAACGGCCGATGAAGATGGTAGCTGCCTTGTTCCTGGCCTTCACCATCGCCCTGGCGCTGGCCAAGGACTGGCAGACGGTGGTCGAGTACGCGCCTCTGGTGGGCATGGCCGCCTTGCTGTTCAACCTGGTCAGCCTGGCGGTGGGTTACTGGGTGCCGCGCCTGCTCGCCATCCCCAAGCGCCAGGCCATCGCCATCGGCATGGAGATAGGGATCCACAACGGCACCCTGGCGATCGCCCTGGCCTTGAGCCCGTCACTGCTGAACAACGCCACCATGGCCGTGCCGGCAGCGCTGTACAGCCTGATCATGTTCTTCACCGCTGCTGCATTCGGCTGGTGGGTGAGCCGCGGGCGGGCTGCTGCGCAGCCGCTGGCCAAGGGCGAAACACTGAACTGAGCGCCTCAGGTGCGATCGCGGCGGGCCTGCAATTGGCGCTTGAGGACCTTCAGCGGCGGCGCATAGAAAAAGCCGAACGACACACTGCCGGACCGCCCTTTGACCGCATGATGCAGGCGATGGGCACGGTGCAGCCGCTGCAGGTAGCGGTTCACCGGGCGCGGCGGACGCGGCCAGTGGCGGTGGAAGAAGCCGTCATGGGCCAGCACGTACAACACCCCGTAACCCGCCACGCCGGCGCCTACCCACTGCAGCGGTGGGTGGCCGGCCTTGCCAATGGCCACCAGCACGGCAGCGATCAGCCCCAGGGCCAGCAGGTAGACATCGTTGGTCTCGAGCATGCCCAGCTGCGGTTCATGATGCGAACGGTGCAGCCACCAGCCCCAGCCATGCATGATGTACTTGTGCGCAAGCGTGCCGACACCTTCCATGGCCACCAGGGTGCCGAGCAGCACGAGGAAATTGAACAGCATGAAACGGTCCGGATGAAGGTGAAGAGTGCGGCAAGGGTACCGATTGCCCGCTGCTTTTGCCATGCAACAGTGACCGGTTGCAGCGCATTTCCCGATTAATCGATTGTCATGTTTCTACCCTTGACCTCGGTGGCTGCCGGGCGTAAGGTCCGCGGCGCAATTTCGCATCCCTGAGCAGGAGACCTGCATTGGACAGTAGCCCCAGTCGCTTGCGACAGGCCCACTCGGCGAGCTAGTCCGGCAGCGTCCTGCCACTGTCTCGCCTTCGGCCAGACGGTGGAATTCTCCCAGCCTCTTGCGGCTGTTCTCACCTCTTCCCTTCGTGGTCCTGCGCATTTCTGGTTTTTCGACCACGCCATCCTGATGGCGTCAGAGCGGGCGTTTGCCCGTGCAAGAGGTTTGCTATGGATTGGAAAGTCTTTCTGCTGCGCGTCAGCATAGCCCTGGTGCTCGGCGCCCTGATCGGTGCAGAGCGGCAACTGCGCCAGCGCCTCACGGGCCTGCGCACCAATGCACTGGTCAGCACCGGTGCCTGTCTGTTCGTGCTGATGACCCAGGCGGCGCCGGACATGGCGCCCACCGACGCGTCACGCATTGCCGCCTATGTGGTGTCGGGCATCGGTTTTTTGGGTGGCGGCGTGATCATGCGCGACGGCTTCAATGTACGCGGCCTGAACACCGCTGCCACCCTGTGGTGCACCGCAGCGGTCGGCGTGCTGTGCAGCCTGGGCCTGCTGCTCGAGGCAACGTTGGGCAGCCTGGTGGTGTTGTGCGCCAACATCCTGCTGCGCGACATCGCCCAGCGCCTGGACCGCCAGGAAGTGCTGCCGGCCACTGAAGTCGAGCAACGTTACGAGGTACGTATCGTTTGCCGCGCCGAAGATGAAATCCAGGTGCGCAGCCTGATGCTGCACAGCCTGGGCGACCCCGACCTGCGCTTGCAGTCGCTGCACAGCGAAGACCTGCCCAACCCGGCACGCCTGGAAGTGCGCGCCGAGTTGCTGGGCACCGCGCAGGCGCCCGCCCAACTGGAGCGCCTGGTCAGCCGGGTGAGCCTGGAAAAAGGGGTCAGCGCGGTGCGCTGGCAGCTACAGCCGCTGGCCACGGATTGAGCCCCCTGCCCGTTCAGGTATCGGGGTCATCCACATGAGCCTGTACGGCTTCCTGCAGGGCCCGGACATGGGCCTCCTCGGCCAGGGCCTTGAGCGCCAGCCAGTCGTCCCAGTCGATGGCGCCGTCGTCGCGCAAGGCCTCGGCGGTTCTCACCAGTTCGTGGTGGTAGGCGTCCGGGGATTCTTGCCGGTAGCTGGCGTCATCGTACTGGGCATACCAGGCTTCAAGTTCGGGAATGCTGCGTTCGATGCTCATGGCTGTGCCCTTTTGCCAGACCTTTGAAGGTCTGAGCGCTGTGGGGGCGCAGGGTTCAACGGCAATGCGCAGCCGTCACCGGCCTTTTTCGAGCGTCTGGCCTGCAGTCAGCTGACTTCGGCAGGCCTTGAGCGCTTCGTCGCGGTCGAGCAATTGCTCTTTCAGGTAGTCCAGTTGCCGCCCTTGCTCCGCACAGAGTCCACGCTTGTCTTCCAGAGACTGCTCCTGCGCCTGCAACTGCCGGCGCATTTCGTCGCTGGCGCCCTGGGCCTGGGCCAGGATCGTGCGCAGACCCTGGATCTGTGCGTCGCGTTGCTCCAGCAACTGGTCCAGCGCCTGGCGTTCGCTGCTGGCCTGGCGGTGCTCGCCCAGCAGTCGCTCGTTGTCGCGGTGCAGGCGGGTCAGTTCGTCCTGCTTGACGATCATGCCCTGCTGCAACTGGCGCAGTTCGACTTGCAGCTGTTGCATCTGGGCCTCGTGCCGACGTTGCTCCTGCTCACGCTGTTCGCGGCTCGCCGTGCGGTAATGCTCCAGGGCGTCGCGGGCATGCCGGTGCTTGTCCTCCAGCGAGCGTACTTGTTCATCCTTGTCGGTCAGGCGCACCTGAAGCTCGCCCAGTGCCTGGTTGAGGCTGGCGCTGCGCAGCTGCTCGGTCTGCAACGTGCTGAGCGTGGCGGCCAGGCGTTCGGATTCGGTTGCCAGCGCAGCAGCCTGGATCTGTTGTTGCTGGTGCGCTGCCGCCAGGGCCTGCTGGGCCAGATCCAGTTTCGCTTCGAGCTGCTCTCGTTGTTCATGCAAGACCGCTTCGGTTTGCTCGATGCGAGCGTCCGCTTCTTCCTGCAATTGCGCAGCCAGTTGCGCCACCAGCTTCGACAAGGGCTCGCTGAGTGCGGCCTCGCCCTGCAGGGCGGCCGGCTTGAGTGCTTCCAGTTCTTTGAGATAGCGATGAATGGTGGTCTTGGAGCCTGTATTACCCAGCTGGATGCGTACTGCATCGATGCTGGGGTGCTCGCCCCGGGCTATCAGCACTTGCCGCGCCTGTTGCACTACCGCCTTGTTGATTCCGCCCCGGGCCATGCTCGCTCCTACGATTTCGTACCATGTTACGTATTATGTAATTACGTGCGTATTGTCCTGTTTGCTCGCTGGTTTTTCAACGCCTTTATCACATTGAATAATCACGGCTTATCGCATGTTAGGCCTTGGATTGGCGAAATTTCGAACCCTTTGCTGTACGCATAAAAAAACCCGGCCCTGAAACCACGGGGCCGGGTTTGTCGGCAAAACGCCGACCAGCGTCGATGATCAGTTGTGGCGAGGTTCCTCAGGCTTCACCAGCCACGCGGCGAGCGCCGGCAGCAGCAGAAGCACTGTCACCAACGCCAGCGGGACGACGACGCACAGCGTGATGCGCCAGCTGCGGAACATGAACAGGCACAGCAGCGTGCCGAGGCGAACAGCGCGCCATTGACCAGACAGTCGCCCGCATGCACCACTTCGTTGATAGCGGCCATGACCCCGAGATTGCCCGAAACCAGCTCGAAACTGAGCTGGTCGTTGTCGTGGGTCGCCTTGAAGGCCTTGATCCTGTCCATCAGCGTGCTGATGGTGTCGGCCTGGTGGTCACGGGTATAGATCAACACCGGAATCGCATTACAGGCGCTGTTCATGTATTCGGTACCGCCCCGTGTAGCGAAGCCGACGCCCTGGGCGATCTGGGCAGTGGACTCGGGCAGTACCTTCCATTTCAGATCGGTTTCGGCGTAGGCCTGGGTGATGTTGGCAACGAAGCCGGAACAACCGGGCGATGAAGTTCAACGCGGACGGCAGCGTCACCGTGCGCTTCGGGCCCAAGGCGCAGTGTGGCGAGGTCGCGAACTTGTTGCCGACCCCAAGGGAAACTGGTACCTGGGCATGCGCATCTACCGCCCCGGCGAAACCGTGCTCAGCGGCGCTTACACCATCCCTCAGCCGACAGAGATCAAGTGACAGCCATCCGCGCCGGGTTGTGGGTGATTGCCCGCAACCCGGCGTGGTTCCAGCCCTAGGCCTTCAGGACATCGAGCCCCATCTGCCAGAAGTCCGCCTCCAGCCGCGAGGCCTGGCCGAAGATGCCCGCCAACTCGACGAAACGCTGCTCGGTCATGCTTCGCGCCGCCAGTTCATCCAGGTGCTTGCGCGCCGCAGCCGCCACGCCCTGGTAGGCCTCGCCGGCGTACTCGCCAATCCATTCACGGTACGGATGGTCGCTCAAGTCGCCGATACGCTCGGCCAGGGTGCGGCCGATTTCCGCGTAGCCGATCACGCAGGGTGCCAGCGCCACATGCAGCTCGAGCAGATCGCCCGCGGCGCCGCAGTCCAGGACATAGCGGGTATAGGCCACCGTGGCCTGGTGCTCGGGCGCTGCCTCGATATCGGCTTGCGACAGTCCCCAGCGCGCGCACAGGCGCAGGTGCAGTTCGGTTTCATCGAGGATCGCCGCAAGTCCGGCCTGGGCCGCGCGGATATCGGCAGGCAGGCGGCTCTTGTAGGCGGCCAGTGCCCAGGCGCGGGCGAACTGGATGAGGAACAGGTAGTCCTGCACCAGGTACTCACGGAACGCCGCCTCAGGCAAGGTGCCCTCGCCCATCTGCCGCACGAAGTCGTGGTCGACGTAGCGGGCCCATTGCGGCGCGGCTGCCGATTTCAGGCGCGCGAAGATATCCATGCTCATGCTTGCTCCTCATAGATGGCGTCGAAGAATGCCAGTTCCAGTGCCACGGCCCGCGCGTAGAAATCGCTGCTCCGAGCAGCCTCCTGGGGCCCGACCCGGTCCAGTTCGGCTTGCAGGAACGCGACGAAATCAGCGAACGCAGGGTTGTCGTGCAAGGTGATCCACTCGGCATGCACGAAGTTGCCCGGCAGCGGTTTGCGCGCCTGGGTCGCCCAATCCAGGTACAGCCCTTCGGCGACGTTGAGCACCGACAGCGCAGCGGCATAGGAGCGCGTGGCGGCCGCCTCGCGCATGAGCGCCTTGAAGCCGGCGGTAGGTGGGCTGTCCGCAGGTTCGGTGCGTTGCGCCGGGCTGACGTCCAGCGCCTCGAAGGCACGCAGGAAGTAGGTGTTCTCGTCGCTGCAGATCATGCCGGGAAAGCGACCGATCCGCAGCCGCGCTTCGAAGGTGTCGGCGGTGGCGATGGCCGCGCCGAGCAAGGTCACGAAGCTGTCGATGAAGCGATGATCCTGCACCAGGTAGCGGACCATGATCGGGTCCGCCACGCTGCCATCGCAGAGTTCACGGACGAATCGGTGGCCTACGGCGGCCGACCAGGTTGCCTGGTTCTGCCGGCGCAGGGTCTCGCTGAAACGTTCGGTCAAGGTGCTGTCCTCCACAGGGTGACAGCGAGGCCGTTATGGCTGGGCACGGAGCGGCCTCGCAGTGAGGCCGGCAAAAAGGCAGGTCGTAAGTCCCATCCCTTCGCCGGCATGATCCGGATCAGGTTCGAAGGGTCACCGCGCTGCAGGTGCCAGCGGTTTCTCAGCCCGTCGCCGGGCTCCCCTTGGTGGCAGCAGGTATACAGGAGCAGGGGCAGGATGCCAAGGCGCTGGTGTGATCGTGCCCCGCTCGAGCCCACCGGAAATGGGCCCGAAGAGCCCCATTTCCGGGCTCCAATCCCCAGCCCTTGACGTCCAAGTGTTTTGCGCGCTTTACATTCCCCCTGGTTTTGTATGTCAAACCATTACGAAGTTATGTGTTGGCACAGCCATTGCTCCGCCCCTAAAAACGGGCAAAAAGCCATTGATGGCCCCAGGCCATTTCTAGCTAAGAGCGAGGCATAGGCAAAAATGAAAACACCTGCCGTAATCCACCCCACCCGCCACGCCTTCAAACTGACTGCGGTGACCGCCATGATGGTCGGCCTCGGTCTCATCTGCGCGAGGGCCTCCTCGCTGGATGACGTGAGCCAGCCACCACCAACGGACCCCTCGCACTACGACGACCAACCGGCCGACCCCAACCCGGCCCTGCTCGAACTCTTCAACGAGCTGGAAGCGAACGAAGGTTCGCTGGAACTCAAGGACGGGGTCTTCGGCGACCGTTCGACCAACCGCGTCGACAACGTCCTGCCACCGCTGCTGCAGACCTCGCGCAACTACCCCACCAATGGCAAGCCGAGCCCGTTGTTCGGTGCCCAACCGTTCACCCAGCAACTGCTGCTGTTCGAAGAGTTCGGCCCGGAGAAACTCGACCCCAGCCTGCCACCGCCCAGCCTGACCTTCCCGGTCCCGACGGTGGGCCCCGCCCCCGCGCAAGACCCGGACGTGGTCGCCCGCAGCAGCCCGAACGGCAATGCCCTGGAAGCCTTCCTCAAGCAACCGGGCCTGTACCCGTTCCCGACCCAGTACGCCAACGTGCTCGACCGCAACCCCTGGAAAGCGCAGATCGAGATGTTCCTCAACCGCAACTCGGTGGGCTCGCCCGCCGAAGGCCGGCCACCAGGAAAAGGCTGGTCGCACCAGCGCTGGAACGAGTTCTACCCCCAGGCTGCGTTCAAGACCGCACAGGCCGGTGCGCGGATCAACCAGGGGCTGCGTGACCGCAAGCAGTTGCACAACTACGCCGTCGGCGAGTTCGGGCCAGGTGGCCTTTACTACCAGACCTCGGACATCCCGACCACCCTCGGTACCACCAAGGGCATCGACACGCGCTTCCACCCGAATTTCCCGTTGCAGAACCACAAGTCGCTGTGGACCTTCGACGGCACCTTCCCACCGAAGCTGCTGATGGTGCGCTATGGCCAGCCGATCCTCATGCGCCACTACAACGCGCTGCCGATCGACCCTGCGGCAAACGCAGGCTTCGGCCTGCACACCATCTCCACCCACGAGCACAACGGCCACTCCCCGGCCGAAAGCGATGGCTTCGCCAACGCCTACTTCTTCCCCGGCCAGTACTACGACTACCGCTGGCCGGTGCAGTTGGCCGGCTACGACACAATCAATACCCGTGCCGAAGATCCTCGCGCCGCCTTCCCCTGCTCGCCAGGAGAAACGCTGTACGTCAACGACGCTTCACCAGGCCTGAAGACCTGCCAGAACGGCAGCATCAAGATTCGTGGCGACTGGCGCGAAACCATGAGCACCCACTGGTTCCACGACCACATGATGGATTTCACTGCGCAGAACGTCTACAAGGGCAACGCCGTGATGATGAACTACTACAGCGCCCTGGACCGTGGCAACGAGGCGCTGCAGGACGGTGTCAACCTGCGCTTGCCCAGCGGCAGCGCGATGCCGTGGGGTAACCGCGACTACGACGTCAACCTGGTGATCGCCGACAAGGCCTGGGATCAGAACGGCCAGCTGTGGTTCAACCCGTTCAACACCGATGGCTTCCTGGGCGACCAGATCCTGGTCAACTGGCAGTACCAGCCCAAGCTCAAGGTCCGTGCGCGCAGCTACCGCTTCCGTATCCTCAACGGTTCGGTGTCGCGCTACTTCAAGTTTGCCGTGGTGCGTGAAATCGCGGGCAACAGCGGCGAATTCAAAGGGCCTTCGGGCTCCAACCTGTCCTATGCACGCGTGCCGTTCCACATGATCGCCAACGACGGCAACATCATGGAACACGCCGTGCCGTTCGACGGCACCCTGGACCTCAACGGCGACGGCGACCGCCAGGACAACAACGGCATCCTGCCGCTGCAGGGCATCGCCGAACGCTATGACATCATCATCAACTTCGCCAAGAACGGCATCAAGCCGGGTGACAAGCTGTACTTCGTCAACCTGGAAGAGCACGACACCGGCAAAGGGCCGGCCGGTGCGATTTCGCTGGCCGATGTGCTCTCGGAGAAATACAAGGCAGAGATCAAGCAGACCAGCAAGGGCCCCGAATGGGACAAAGGCGACCCGGTGGTCGGCAAGTTCCTGCAACTGCTGGTGCAGCCTTACACCGGCCAGGACCTGAGCATGGACCCGACCGCCTACGAGCCGGCCAAGCCGGGCAAGGCCGAAGGCCTGAAGATGATCCCGCTGACCCTGGACCGCACGGCGGCAACCGATCAGGCCAAGATCAAGGCAGCCCGCCACCGCGAGTTCATCTTCGGCCGCTCCGACGGCACCGACACCGCGCCCTGGACCATCAAGACCGACGGCGGCTTCGGCTACAGCATGGACCCACGGCGGATCACCGCCGCTGCGCAACTGTCGAGCGAAGCGACCGATGGCGGCTTCAGCGGTGACGGCACCCTGGAAGTGTGGAAGATCAAGAACGGCGGCAATGGCTGGAGCCACCCGGTGCATGTGCACTTCGAGGAAGGCGTGGTCCTCAGCCGCGACGGCAAGGCGCCACCGGAATGGGAAAAATGGGCGCGCAAGGACGTCTACCGCATCGGCCCGGATGCCGACTCTTCCGAAGAGGTGGAAATGGCCATTCGCTTCCGCGAGTTCGCCGGGACCTACATGGAACACTGCCACAACACCCAGCATGAGGACTCTTCGATGCTGCTGCGCTGGGACATCGAGCACCCCGGCCAGTTCCAGGTCATGCCAACGCCACTGCCTGGCTGGGATGGCGTGCAATACGCGCCATCGGTGGGCCTGCCCACCTTCCGCAATGCCAGCAGCGGCGGAGGCGACGGCGAAGACGACACCAACAAGCCACCGGTGGCAGTCAACGACACGGCCGCGACCATGGCCGGCAAGCCGATCGCGATCTCCGTACTGGCCAACGACACCGACCCTGACCGCAACCTGCCGCTGACTGTCAGTGGCCTGTCCCAGCCGGATTCGGGCCAGGGCACGGTCAGCACCGACGGCACGCTGGTGACCTTCACCCCGCCAGGCACGGTGGCCACGCCGTACACCGCCAGCTTCACCTACTCGGCGCGTGATGCCAAAGGGGCTGAATCGCTGGTACCGGCCACGGTGAGCGTGGCGGTCAGCCCGGCGGTAGTGGCGGACGAGATCCAGGTCAGCAGCGCGACGGTGCAGGTGCGCAGCAACAACCGCTACACCTGGGAACTGGCGGGTACCACGTCGGTGGCCGCTGGCAACAGCATCACGGTGACTGCCAACACCAGCAGCGGGCCGCTGAGCCTGGGCACGGCGACACTCACTGCGTCCACCAGTGGTGCGCGCTGGCGGTTGTCGACCACCACCACCGGCAATGCGCCGGCCACCACGGTGACCGTGAAGTCGGCGCTGGGCCAGAGTGTGACTGCTCCGATCAGCGTGAAATAAAGGCAGGGCCGCTTAGCGGCCCATCACCGGCAAGCCGGCTCCCACATGGATAGCAGTGGTACCCCTGTGGGAGCCGGCTTGCCGGCGATGAGGCCGACCAAACCCTACAAGCCCCAATGAGGACTGCATCATGACCGGCTCATGGCGTGTTCTGCTCGCACTCTCCCTGTTCGCCGCCGGCGTCCACTACTGGCCCCACATGCCTGGCCTGCAGGCCCAGCCGCAGGTTCAAGTCGAGGCCGCAACGCCCTGGGGTGCCAACTACTTCCCCAACACCCCACTACTGACCCAGGACGGCGAGAAAGTGCATTTCTTCGACGACCTGATCAAGGACAAGGTCGTCGCCATCAACTTCATCTTCACCGGCTGTTCCGACTCCTGCCCGGTGGAAACCGCGCGCCTGCGCCAGGTGCAGAAGATTCTCGGCGACCGGGTGGGCAAGGACATCTTCCTCTACTCCATCAGCATCGACCCCTACAACGACACCCCCGCCACCCTCAAGCGCTATGCCGAAAAGTTCGGTATCGGCCCCGGCTGGACCCTGCTCACGGGCGAGCCCGATGACATCGAACAACTGCGCCGGCGCCTGGGCCTGTACATCGAGGGCCTGGAAAACGGCCGCTCGAAAGACCACAACCTGAGCCTGATCATCGGCAACCAGGCCACCGGCCGCTGGATGAAAGCCTCGCCCTTCGAGAGCCCTTACATCCTCGCCGACCGCCTGGGCAACAGCCTGCACAACTGGAAGCAGGCCACCGCAACCGCCAACGACTACGCCAGCGCGCCGGAAATTCGCCCGCCCAGCAGTGGCGAACAGATCTTCCGCACCCGCTGCTCGTCCTGCCATACCGTCGGCAACATCGAACCAGGTCAACCCGGCATCGGCCCCGATCTGCTGGGCGTGGTCGCCCAGCGTGATCCCCGCTGGCTGTCCCGCTGGCTCAAGGAACCGGACCAGATGCTGGCAGAAAAGGACCCCCTGGCCACCCTGCTCTACGAGCAGTACAACCGCCTGGCCATGCCCAACATGCGCCTGGGCGATGCTGAGGTCACGGCGCTGATCAGTTACCTGGCAGAGGAAACCACACGGCTGCAGGCGCCCTTGGCAGACCGGGGTGCGCCTTGAAGGCAATTCGCCACCAGTCATGACCCTGTCATCTGGCTGTCGTATTTTTCGCCTACTACCCAGGGTCGGGAATACCAGCAGTGATACGCCGTTCGCTCTCCTCCACCGGCCTCTTGCGCCTGTTGATCCTGATGCTCTGCGCGGCCACCCTGACCTTTCTCTGGGGGCTGCACTTCAGCCAGAAGGCTGCAGCGCGCCAGGACGCGCTATCGGCCAAGGCGGCCGAACACCTCAACCTGGCAAGCCTGGTTGCCGAAAGCCTGCGCCAGTTGGTCGACCGTGCCCAGGCGGTGGGCCGTGTGACCCAGGACGACATGAAGGGACTGCGCCAGGACAACCTCAGCTTGGCCCGCCTGCTCGCCGAAGACCCCGTGTTCAAGCGCATGAGCCTGTATGACCGCCAGGGGCGGCTGCTCTCGTCGAGCCACAATGACGAAGCCACCGAGCTGCCGGCAGACTGGTTGCAGCAACTGCGCCTGCACGTTGCCCACTATGGCTTCAAACCGTTCCTGCCGCGCATCGTGCCAGACAGCGACCCCGCTGCCATGCCGAACTGGCGCCTGCCCTTCCTGCTGCCCTTGACCGACCTGCCAGGTCGCGAGATCGACCATATCCTCGTGGTGCAGCTGGACATCGGTTATCTGGCCGTGCTGTTCCAGCACATCGACCTGGGCAGCAGCGGGCTGATGCGCCTGCTGCAGGATGACGGCGAGGAGCGTCTGCGCATCGACAGCAGTGGCGTGGTGGTGGCAGGCGACAGCTTCGAACCCGACCTTCAAAGCCTCGGCCAGGCATCGGGGCAGCTTACCCAGTATGCCGCTGGCAGCCCCTACCAGAGCCTCTACCGCCGTATTGCCGACCGCGGTTTCAGCGTGGTCGTCAGCCAACGTTTCGACGAGATCCTGGCGCCGTCCGCACTGGCCTACACACGCCAGTTCTGGTTGAACCTGAGCATGACCCTGATGATCCTCGCCAGCCTGGCCTGGACCTTGCGCCTGCTGCGCAAGCGCCAGGAGGCCTTCAGTGCCCTGGAACACGCGCAACAGGTCAACCAGCAACTGATCGGGCGCCTGGAAGACGAACACCGGCGCAGCAGTCACGCCGCCGCCACCGACCACCTCAGTGGCCTGCACAACCGCCGCCAGTTCGTCGAAGTCGCCGGACACGCCCTGACCCGGCAGCGGGGCAAGCGCCAGTTGATGGCGATCCTGTTCATCGACATGGACCGTTTCAAGTCGATCAACGACTCGCTCGGGCACAAGGTCGGCGACCTGCTGCTGCAAGCCGTGGCAGGGCGCATCCAGCGCCTGCTGGAACCCGGTGACGAAGCCTCGCGCTTTGGCGGCGACGAGTTCGTCGTGCTGCTGGCCGGCGAACGCAGCGAGGAGCAGATCAATGCCTGGGTGCGCGATCTGGTGCAGAAACTCTCGGCCACCTATGCCCTGGATGGCCAGGAGGTCAACACCAGCCCCAGTGTCGGCGTCAGTATCTGCCCCCGCGACGGGCAGGAAATCGACAGCCTGATCCGTTTCGCCGACGCCGCCATGTACTCCGCCAAGCAGGCCGGGCGTGCCCAGTACCGCTTCTTCGACCCTTCACTGAACCTCTCCGACATCCAGGCCTTCACCTTGGAACAGGCCTTTGGCAGTGCCTTGGCCGCTCGCCAGTTCGTGCTCCACTACCAGCCGCAGATCCGCCTCGACACCCAGCGGGTACTGGGCTACGAAGCGCTGGTGCGATGGGACCACCCCGAATTCGGATTGCTCTACCCCGACCGCTTCATCGACCTGGCCGAACGCAGCGGTTTCATCGTCGAACTGGGTTGGGAGGTGTTGCGCCTGGCCTGCGAAGAGCTCGCCCGATGGCACGCCCAGGGCCGCGAGTGTCGGCTGGCGGTGAACGTGTCGGCGCTGCAGCTGCGCCAGGGCGATTTCAGTACCCGCCTGCTGGCCAAGTTGCAGCGCCATGGGATCGCGGCCCAGCGCCTGGAGCTGGAGATCACTGAAACCACCATCCTCGACCCGGAAGGTACCGCCATGGAGCACCTGCAGCGCCTGCGCGCGGCGGGTCTGGGCATCAGTCTGGACGATTTCGGCCGTGGCTATGCGGGTTTCGCCCACCTGCAGTCGCTGCCGCTGAGCAAGCTGAAGATCGACCGCTCGCTGATCGCCCCCCTTTCCAACAGCCACGACGACAGCCCGATCGTCTCCTCGACCATCATCCTGGCCAAGCGCCTGGGCCTGGAAGTCGTCGCCGAAGGGGTCGAGACCCGCGAGCAGGTGGTGTGCCTGAAGCTGGCCGGCTGCGACATCGCCCAGGGCTACCACTTCAGCCGGCCCTTGTCCCCGGCGCAATTGCGCGACTACCCGCCTTTCAACGGCATCGAGGTAAAACCGTGCCTGTCGTGAGGGCCTTGGCCGGGTTGCTCCTGGCTCACCTCCTGGCGGGCACCGCGCTGGCAGACTGCGGTCCCCGCAGCCTGCGCCTGACGGTGATCCCGATCAAGGGCACGGATGACATGGTGCGCGAGCATCAACCGCTGCTGCGGCGCCTGAGCCAGGCCGCCGGGGTGCCCGTCGAGCTGGTGGTCGCGGCGTCCTACGAGAGCGTGGTCGATGCCATCGTCTCCGGTGGCGCCGACATCGCCCGGCTGGGCCCGGCGTCCTATGTGCTGGCGCAACGCCGGGATCCAGGCATCGAGCCCTTTGCCACCTTCACCTTGAGTGCAGGGCCCTATACACCGGCGGGCAGCCACTACCAGGCGTTATTGCTGACCCGCGCTGACTTCGTAGGTGGTAGGCAACGGTTGCGTGGCAAGCGGGTGGCCTTGACCGATCCCGCCAGCACGTCCGGCAGCCTGGTGCCCAGCATGGAGTTTGCGCTGCAGGTGGGTGAGCCCCTGTCGCGCTTTTTTGGCGCGCTGGTGTATGCCGGGAACCATGACAATGCCCTGCAGGCATTGCTCGATGGCCGCGTGGATGCCGCCTTCGTCGCCAGCGAGCGGGCCGACGCCTACCTGGGCAGACATGCACTGGCGGCCAGTGCGCTGAAGGTGCAGTGGCGTTCGCGGCCTATCTACTACGACCCCTATGTGTTCAGTGCCAGCCTCTGCCCTGCGCTGAAAAGCCGTATTCGAAAGGCGATGCTGGAGGATCCCGAAGGGCTGGGGGCCTTCCTTGCCTCCCAGGAGGCCAGTGGCCTGGTGCCGGTGAGCAAGGCCGACTATGCACCGTTGCAGCAGATGATGGATGCCGCAGTGCCGCGCTGACTGCCCCGGCCCTATCGCCGGCAAGCCGGCTCCCACCAGTATTGTGCTGATCCATCTTGTGGGAGCCGGCTTGCCGGCGATAGGGCCGGGACAGAAAACCCATAAAGGTTTATGGTGTCGCCATCAGACACCGACACCCTCACCATGACCGATATCGAGCGCTACGTCCGCGCCGCCACCCGCGACAACACCCGGCGCAGCTACCAGGCCGCCATCGAGCATTTCGAGTCGCACTGGGGCGGCTTCCTGCCGGCCACCGCCGAAAGCATCGCCCGCTACCTGGCCGACCATGCCGAACAGCACGCAGTCAGCACCTTGCGCCAACGGCTCGCGGCGCTCAGCCAATGGCATATCAGCCAAGGGTTCCCCGACCCGACCAAGGCGCCGCTGGTACGCCAGGTACTGCGTGGCATCCGCACCCTGCACCCGACCCCACCAAGACAGGCCGCCCCCTTGCTGCTGCAACACCTGCAGACCGCCGTGGAGCGCTTCGAGGAAGAGGCCCGCCAGGCGCGCGAATGCCACGACCTGCCCGCCCTGCGCCGCGCCCGCCGCGACACGGCCTTGCTGTTGCTGGGCTTCTGGCGAGGCTTTCGCGGTGACGAACTGGCGCGCTTGCGCATCGAGCATATCCAAGCCGAAGCCGGTGTCGGCATCACCCTGTTCCTGCCGCGCAGCAAGGGCGACCGCGAAGCACTGGGCGTTCAACACCGTACACCGGCGCTCAAGGCGCTGTGCCCGGTCACCGCCTACCTGCAATGGATCGAAGTCGCCGGCATCGCCCAGGGCCCGGTGTTCCGCAAGCTCGACCGCTGGGGCAACCTCGGCGACACCGCACTCAACAGCAACAGCCTGGTCGGCCTGCTGCGGCGCATGCTCGAACGCGCCGGGGTGCCTGCTGCACTTTACACCGGCCACTCCTTGCGCCGCGGTTTCGCCACCTGGGCCACTGCCAACGGCTGGGAGTTGAAATCGCTGATGAGCTACGTGGGTTGGAAAGACGCCAAATCCGCGCTGCGCTACATCGACTCGGCACAGCGCTTTGGTGAGCTGGCCGTGCTACCGGCCAGCCAGGACCAACGCCTCATTCCTTGAACGGAAAACGGGTGATTCCCGCCACTTCCGGGCGAATGGCGTAGAGGTCGCCGGCATCCGGATAGTGGCGCAGTTGCGCAGGTGACATGCCGACGCGCGCGGTGGTGATGTACAGCGTATCCATGGCCACCCCACCGAAGCAGCAACTGGTCGGGCGTGGCACCGGCAGCACCACCTGGTCGGTCAGGTGCCCGTGGCGGTCATAACGCAGCAGGCAGCTGCCATTGAACTGGCAGACCCACAGCCCGCCTTCGCAGTCCAACGCGATGCCATCGGGGCGGCCCAGTTCTGCAGGCGTTTCGGCGAACAGCTCGACGTGCTCCAGGCGGCCCTCTTCCAGGTACTCGGCGCTGTAGATCGAACGGCTCGCCGAATCGACGAAGAACAGCGTCTTGCCGTCCTGCGACCAGGCCATACCATTTGGCAACGCCAAGCCGTCGTGGATCACCTCGTCATCGAGCTCGCCATCGAAACGGAACAACGCGCCTGTCTTGCCGCTGGGCGCTTCGTCCATCAGACCGGTGACGAAGCGCCCCTGCGGGTCGCAGGCACCGTCGTTGAAACGGTAGCCGGCGCGGTGGTGCACCGATGCGGAATACTGCCGTACCCTGCCCGACGCGACGTCGAGAATGGCCACGCTGGCGTCTTCGGTGAAGATCAGGTTGCCCTCGTCGGTCAATGCCAGCGCACCGATCCGCGCAGCGGACTCGTACAGCACCTCCACCTCGCCATCGGGCGGCAGCCGATGGATGCGCCCACCGGTGATGTCGACGAAGTACAGGACGTTGTTGCGGGCATCCCAGACCGGGCTTTCGCCGAGGTCGGCGCGGGTGTTGGCGACCTTGAACGGCAGGTAGTGGCATTCCTTGATGCGGCTCCAGCGCTCGGCGACTTCGGCCAGGCTGGAGGCCTCGACCCGTGCCAGGTCGCGTGGGTAGCTGACGCCGCTGTTCTCGCTGAAGCGGGTGGCGGTGAACTGGCCATTGCTGGCGCGCAGGATGTAACCGGTGTCGCGGCACAACGCACTGGCCAGGTAGAGCACGCCCGGCGTGACCCACTCGGGCTTGAGTTCTTCAGGCGGCAGCGTCACGCCCCACATGCGTGTCTTGGCCACCGGCGAGATCGCGTTGACCAGGATACCGTTCGCCAGCCCCTCCATGCTCAGGGCATTCATGATGCCGACCTGGGCCATCTTGCCCGCCGAATAGGCCACCAGCCCAGGCTGCGAATAGCGCTGGTACATGGCGCGGTCGGAGGTCGTCAGGACGATGCGCGGGGCCGCCGAGGCCTTCAGGTGCTTCCAGGCATGCTTGGCGAGCCAAACCGGCGCGTGCACGCTGATGCCCAGGGCGCGATCGAGGAATGCCTGTTCCTGGGTTTCGATGCCTTGGTAGTCGACCCAGCCGGCGTTGTGGATGAGGATGTCCAGCGCGCCAAAATGTTCGATGGCCAGCTCGACCAGTTGCCGGCATGCGTCTTCGTTTTCCAGCTGGCCCACATGGGCAACCACGTCAAAGCCCTTGTCCTTCAGGGTTTGCAGGGCAACGCTGACCGCCGCCGGGTCCTGCCCTTCGCCCGACCGATCGGTACCCAGGTCGCTGATCACCACGCGGGCGCCACGCGCGGCCAGGGCCGCCGCATAGTCCAGGCCCAGGCCCTGGGCTGCACCGGTGACGATGGCCACTTTGTTCTTGAACGGGTCTGTACTTGGCATCGTGAAGCTCTTCGAATTCTCCTTTTTACGATAACAATTAAAAAATCAATGACTTAATATTAAAAACAGGCAACTTTGATATCTGCCAGATATCACCAGAGCCGCCGTCGCTATATCATGGCCGTGTTGCACGGCCGGACGCCGGAGAACGCGTTCCTGGCCCCGCTCGACTCGATGAAGGACATGGAATGATCGAGACACGTTTGCTCAGGCAGTTCATCGCCGTGGCCGAGGAACTGCACTTTCACAAGGCAGCCATTCGGCTGCACATGGCGCAGCCACCCCTGAGCCAGGCGATCAACCGACTCGAAGAGAAGCTCGGCTTCAGCCTGTTTCTGCGCAACAAGCGCGGGGTCAAGCTCACCGCAGCAGGCGCGGCGTTCCTGGAAACCGCCTACCGCACGCTCAAGGAACTGGAACAAGGCATCGAGTACGCACGCAACGTCTCTGAAGGCATCTGCGGCAAGCTGACCATCACCGCCATTTCCATCGCCTACTACGAGTCGCTGCTCACGACCCTGAAGCGCTTTCGCGAAATCTACCCGAATGTGCGCCTGACCATCCGCGAGATGCCGTCGGCCTCCCAGGCCAAGGCCCTGATGGCCGGCGAGGCGGACATCGGTTTCATGCGCAAGCTGCCCATGCCGCCCGACAGCATCGAATCGCGCCTGCTGCTCAACGAGCAGATCGTCATGGCCCTGCCCGCCAGTCACCCCAAGGCGCAGCATGCGCTGGTCGACCTGCGCGAATTCGCCGAAGAAGACTTCGTGTTCACCCCGCAGGCGCTGGGCAGCGGCTACCACAGCCAACTGATCGCCCTGTGCGAGTCGGCCGGCTTCTACCCCCGGATCGTCCAGGAGGCGGCGCAGATCCACACCCTCATCGGCCTGGTGGCCTGCGGCTTCGGTGTTGCCCTGGTGCCGGAGTCGATCGCCTACTCCACGTTGCGTGACCGCGTGCACTTCCGCCCGATTCGCCCGATCAAGGACCAGCCCACGCCGACCATGGGCCTGTACATGAACTGGAACCTGCAGAACGCTTCCCCGGCCCTGGGCAGCTTCATCTCCATGCTCGACCTGGGTGCGCCACGGCGCTTTATCGACACCATCCAGAACCCGGTGATCCTGGACGGCGTCGAGCTGCCCGAGTTACACCGCTAAGCGGTACTCGCGCAACCAGGCGGCCAATGCCAGCGCCGTTTCCAGGTTGTTGCGCCGCAACTGCGAATTGAAGTGCCCTTCGGCATGTTGTAGCTCAGCCGCCAGGCGAGCCCGGTCGATGAACTGAAACACCGAGTTGTCCGCCTCGCCCAGCAATTGTCGGACCCGCCCACGCAAGAACAGCTCGTAAGCCAGGTTCGCCGAGGTCGGATACGGGCTCTTGCGCCGCTTGAGCACCGCTGGCGGCAGCAGGTCGGCACAGGCCTGCTTGAGCAGCCACTTCTCCTCCCCCTCCTTGCCCTTGATCGCCCACGGCACGTTGTACACATACTCGACCAGTTCATGGTCGGTGAACGGCACCCGCACTTCGAGGCTGGCGGCCATGCTCAAACGGTCCTTGCGCGCGAGCAGCATCGGCAACCAGCGCTGCAGGTGCATGTGACACAGTTCGCGCATGCGCCGCTCCTGCCGGCAGTCGCCCGGCAGATGCTCGACGCTGTCCAGCGCCTGGTGATAGCAGCTGTCCTGGTATTGGACAAAGTCGCAGTGGCGGTTGAGCTCAGGCGCAACCAGCGCCGGCTGCAGCAACTGCATGCGCGACAGCCACGGGAAACGCGGCGCCGCCAGTGCCTGGGGATCGCGGAACCAGGCGTAGCCGCCGAACACTTCGTCCGCCGCCTCGCCGGAGATGGCTACCGTGGAATGTCCACGGATGGCCTTGAACAGCAAGTACAACGAGGTGTCGACGTCGCCGAACGTGGCGGGCGAGTCGTTGGCGCAGTACACCGCCCGACGTGCGGCATCGCCCACCAGCTCGCTGTTGTCGATCAGGATGGTCTGGTGCCGACTGCCGATATGCGCGGCCGCGGCCAAGGCATAGGGCTGGTCGCGCTCGGGGCGAAATGCATCGCTCTGGAACTGCTCGGCCTGGCCGACGAAGTCCACCGAGAACGAGCTGACCTTGCCGCTCTGCGCCGCGCCCAGGCGCTGCTGCGCCATGGCGGTCAGGGCAGTGGAATCCAGCCCGCCGGAGAGCAGCGAGCACAACGGTACATCGGCATGCAGCTGCTCGCCCAGGGCCCTGTCCAGCAGCTCGCGGGTACGCGCCACGGTAGTGGCCAGGGTATCTGCGTGCTCACGCCGCTGCAGGTGCCAGTAGCGGCTGATCTTCGCCCGGCCATTGGGGCGCCAGGACAATCGATGCCCCGGCGGCAGCTCGTCGATGCCGCGCAAGGCCGTGCGCACGCTGCCACGCGACAGGCTCAGGGCATCCACCAGGCCCACCCTGTCCAGCGCGCGGGTGAAATCCGGGTGGGCCAGGATCGCCTTGATTTCCGAACCGAACAGCAGACCTTGCTGGTGCCAGGCAACGTACAGCGGCTTGACCCCGAGTCGATCACGCACCAGCAGCAAGTGGCCGTCACGCCCGTCGAACACGGCGAAGGCGAACATGCCGGTCAACTGATCGCAGCACTGCTCGCCCCATTCCAGGTAGGCGTGCAGCACCACTTCGGTGTCGCTGCGGGTATGGAACACGTGGCCCTTGCTGCGCAAGCGCTCGCGCAGTGGGTCGTGGTTGTAGACCTCGCCGGTGTAGACCAAGGCGATCTCCTCGCCGCTGGCACAGCGGTAGGTCATCGGCTGCACGCCGCCGTCGAGGTCGATGATCGCCAAGCGCCGATGCCCCAGCAGGGCATGGCGGTGTCGCCAGCTGCCGCTGGCGTCCGGCCCGCGCAGGGCCAACGTATCGGTCATGGCGTCAAGCACCTGGCCGGCCTGGGTCAGGTCGCGGGTGTAGTCCACCCAGCCTGTGATTCCACACATGCTGCGCTCCTCAAACCTGAAGTCGACGGCTTGGCAGCAGGCCGGTCACGGCCTGCAGGCGCTTGGCGATGTCCAGCAACTGCCGTTCGCTGTCGCGCCGCCCCATGATCTGCACGGCCAGCGGCGCCTTGCCGTCATGACTCAGGCAGATCGGCACGGTGATCGCCGGCAGGCCGCTGAAGCTGGCAAGCGGGGTGAAGCTGAGCTTTTGCGCGTAGCCTTCATCGGCCGGTGATGGGATGGTCGAGTCACCGGGTTGCGGGTCGCGCCGATCGAACGGCCGGTTGGGGTCCATCGGGAACACCACGAAGTCCACCTGGGCAGCGTCGAACCACGCATCGATTGCGCCGCGAATGCCGTCCATGCGCTGCTGAATACGCTGGTAGTCACGATCAGCGACGCCCTCGCCCACCTTGAGCGCGCTGAGCGTGGACCAGTGCAGTTCGCAATCGAATCGACGCATCCAGGCCGCCGAGGCCAACCAGGCATCGCGCGCGCACAACTGCCAGGCGTCGCCCCGGCAGGCCCACAACTCAGGCATGGCGGCTTCGCCGGGCGCCATGCCCAGCTCGGCCAGCGCGTTGCCTGCCTGGCCGAGCATGTCGAGCATCGCCGGGCTGGTCAGCGAAGGGTCCAGGGCGTGTTCGAGCAGGGCAACCCGATAAGTGTCCTTGAGTGGCTGTTGCTGGCCAAGCAGCGGCTCAAGGCCCAGCAACGGGAACAGCAGGTCGAGGTCATCGGCGCTGCGGGTCACCCACCCCAGGGCATCCATGCGCGGCGACAGCGGGAATACCCCACCCAGGCTCGCCGCCTTCTGCGTCATGCGCAGGCCGACCATGCCGCAGTGCGACGCTGGCCAGCGCACCGAGCCCAGCACATCGGTGCCCAGCGAGATGTCGCACAGGCCGGCGGCCACCGACACTGCGGAGCCTGTGCTGGAGCCCGAGGGGTCGATGCTCGGGAAATGCGGGTTGCGACACCCCGCGCCAAAGGCGATGTTCAGTTCGGTGGTGGCGACCTTGCAGGTCAACGCGACCCGCGGATCAAGGAAGGTCAACGCCTCGGCACTGCGCTGCGGGTAGTGCCGGTAGCTGCGCAGGCCCAGGCGGGTCGGCAGGCCTGCGACATCCACCGTGTCCTTGACCCCCAGCCGGTACCAGGGCGCCTCCACCGCACGGGTACTGGTCAGGCAACGATAGTGGCTGTCGGCGTGCACCGACCATTGGTCATGTTGTGCTTCCCATTCGACTGCAAGGCCGGGCGTGCGCTGCAGCAGCGCGTGACGTTTGCGCAGGCTCAGCCCGAGGTACGCCGGCTGTTCGCGGCCCATGTCGTTGGCCGGGCCGCAGCTGGCCAGGTAGTGGGCGATGGTGGCTTGGGTATCAGCGTGGGTCATCGGTGTATTCCTTGACAGAGGTTGAGGCCGCCCACGACTGAGGTTTGCCGGTGGCGGATAAAGGCAGGCGGTCGACGCGGCGTATCGCGACCGGGCGCGGATGACCGGCCGGCCATTGCGCGAAGGCGTCCAGCACCGCCGTTTCGCTGAGCGAGGCGCTGCTGAACAGCACCTCGAAGGCTTCGCCGCGCAAGCCATCGCGCACGGCCACGCATGTCAGCGTCGGGCAATCGAGGAGCTGGCCGAGTTCGCAGGCCAGGCGCGCCAGGTCCAGGCGCAGGCCGTTGACCTTGATCAGGCTGCTGGCCCTGCCCAGCCACTGGAAGCGGCGCGCGTCCAGGGCCAGCACCTGGTCATCGCAGCGGTGCGTGGCCTGCGCGGCCACTTGGCCGTGCTGCCGTGCAATACGTGGACTGGCGATTTCGAGTGCGCAGGCTTGCCCTGGCTCACTGAGCAAGCGCACATCGTCCAGCAGCGTCCAGGGCTGTTCGGCGCTGCTGCGGTCGTCCAGCTCGCGAAAGGCGATGGCGCCGGCTTCCGTGGAGCCGAGCAGCTCGAGGAAGCGAACGTTCGGCCCCGCATGACGCTGCACCGTGGCCAATGCCCCGGGTGGCAGCAGTGAAGCGCTGTGCACCACCAGCACCGCACGCTGAGGGACCAGGCGTGACAGCAGCGCCGGCAACAGTCGCCAGGTGCTGGCGATGGCAAGGATCACGCAAGGCCCTTCGCCGTCCAGCGCCGGCAGCCGCTGCTGCTCCAGCGAGCAGCTTTGCAGATGCGCACCCAGCACCCGCGCACCGACTTCGCCCAGGATCATGCCGTAGCTGTGGCTGACTGGCGCGAACGCGAAGATCTCCCGCGCATCCGGGGCCCAGCGGCCCAGAATCAGCGCTGCTTCGCGCTCCATCTGCGCAAGGCTGCGCAGCCATTGGCGCGGCGCCCCCGTCGAGCCGGAGGTGGTGAACAGATGCTCGCCTTTCACGGAGCACCTCGCAGGGTCAGTTGGTCTTCCTGTTTCTGCTCGACGAACCGCGCCATCTTTTCCAGGGTTTCGAACCAGAAGCGCACGTCATCGCTGAGGTAGTCCACCTCGATGTCGAAGGCCCCCTCGATGGCGGTGATCACTTCGACGGCCATGAGGCTGTCGAAGCGTTCGCCGAGAAAGTCACGGAAGCTGTCGGCCGGCCCGATGGCGTCGATCTGTTCGCCGAGCAGTTGGCCGAGGGCCTGGCGGATACGCTGTGCAATGCTGAGGTCGTTCACGAGCCGGTGTTTCCTTGTTGGGCAGCGTTGGTCAATTGCGCCCCGGCGCTGAAGTACACGTGCGCGGGCAGAATCGGATCGAAATGCAGGTGGATGAAGGCATTCGGGAAATGCGTGCGCAGGCTGCCATGCAAGCCTTCGGCAAGCGCCTGGTGAGCCAGCCGGTCACGCGTCGCCGACAGGGTGATGCGCACATGGAACTGCGCCGGTGCACCCTCGCGGTCGACGATGGGCATCGGCATGCCGGCGCTGAAGACGCAGCCTTCGGGCAAAGGGTTGAAGAACACCATGCAGTGGGCGGTATCAGCGCCCAGCTGCTTGAGCTGGCGGGTAAAGGCCAGGGCCAGGTGCTTGCGCGCCAGCGGTTGCAGGGGCGCGCAGGAAACACTGAGGGTCGGCATGGCGGCTCCTTACGAAAGCTGCAGGCTGGGCAGATCTTGACGCTGGGCTGCGGCGTAGGCTTCGAGCAGGCGGCCCAGGCAGCTGGACAGGGGGTCGACGCCCTGCAGGAACAGCGGTGACCAGGCGTGGCCAGCGGCGCTGCGTACCTTGTCGAGGAAGAACTGCAGGTGCGGCAGATCGACCGGCAGGCCGAGGTCGGCGGCCAGGGCAATGGCCTGATAAGTGCTGAGCAGGTCGGGAATCCGCTTCCCCTGGTTGGCGAAACCGCCTTGGCGGACCTTGTGCGCCGCGAGCAATTGGCTAGCGCGCTGCGTCACATCGTGGCCGATGCAGGCAAGGCAACCCAACGCCTGCACGCCCGCGCGCAGCGTCGTTTCGCCACGCGGGAACGAGGCATGGCCTTCGCCCTGCTGGCAGCTTGCGATGTAATGCTCGATGGCAACCAGGTTCACGGCACAATCGCCGCCAAGTTGCCGCACGATCGACACTGCCGACGCGGTGGACACCATGTCAGAACCGCGCCCTTCCCAGAAGCCGAAGCCTCCATCCGGGTTCTGCAGCGTCGCCAGCCACTGGCCGATCGCCTTGCGAGGCCCAGGCTGGCCGGCGAATGTTCCTGCTGCCAGGGCCCAGTTGGTGCAACGTACCTCGGCGCCGCGACCCGGCATGTACATCACGCCCGGTTCGTTGGGCATCTGGCAGCCTTCGATCCAGCGCAGCGCCGCCTCGTCCTGCGCTGGCGTCAATCCGCCTCCGAGCACGGCCGCCGCCGTGGTCAGTACATCCGCAGCCGTGTCGGCCTGGCGATAGGTGAAGCCCCCTTGGGGCATGGCCAAGGTGGCAATGAACGCCGCCACGTCGTCGGCCAGGTGCGCAACTGGCTCACCCAGGGCCTTGAGCGAGCCCACTGCGCAGAATACGGCCCAGACGTCTTCCCCGTCGTAGCCGGACCAACGCACGAAGGCACCGCTCGCCCCACGCAAGCCATCGATCCAGGCCCTGCACTGCTCGCGGCCCAACGGTTGCGCCTGCAAGGCCTCCAGGCTGGCGGTGGCGCGATAGGTCGCCCAGAGGCACGGCATGTCAGCGGCCTCACTGAAGCGGAAGCCGCCACAGTCCATCTGCTGCGCCTGCAGCCAGCCGATCAGGCCAGGCAGGTTCCAGCGTGGCGCGGGCAGCCCCTGGCGTTCGAGGGCCCGCGCCGCCATCACACCGTAGAAGCAGGCACGGGTATCGGCCAGGTTGCGCCGGGCGAAATCGGCGGACCAGCTCAGGCCGCCACTGGCGCATTGCAGGCCTTCCAGCCAGGCATACAAAGGCGCGCTGTCCTTCACCTGGCCCTGGCACACCTCGATCAAGGTGCGCAGCGCATAGTGGCTGGCCCACACATCGGCCGTCTGGCCAGGGCACATGGCGTAGGCATCGCCATCGAACAGCGTATGGAGCCAGGCTGCCGTCTCGTCGGCCCGTTCGAACGCAACCCCCAGGTCCTTGAGCGTTTCGGTGCAGTAGAAGGTTGCCCAGGCATCGGCCGGCATGCCCTTGCTCCAGGCAAAACCGCCATCACGGTTGCGCCGGGACAGGATGTAGCCGCGCAGCGCCGGGGCGTCGACCTGCCCCAGTCGCCCGACCCAGGCAAGGCTGCGTATTGCTGCGTAGGTGCACCACAGATCCGGCTGGCCATTGCCCAGGCCCTGCCCTGCGGGGAAGCGCGGCGCGGTCACGGCTGGCCACCGACAAAACGCAGGTTGGTCTTTTTCCAGCTCTTTTGCGAAGCCCCGCTCTTGTTCAGTGCCGAGAGGTTGTTGACGAACATTACACGGCTCCAGCGCAGGCCAATGTGCTGTTCGGCGCGCTCGATCAGTTGCGCTTGCAGGTACACTTCCTGGTTGCTGTCCCAGGTCACATCACGTTCGAGAATCAACGCGGCGCTGTCGCTTTGCCGGTCTACTTCGATGATGTAGCCGGTGGCATCGCAAGTGCCATAGACCACCTCCTCGACAGCACGGACCTCCAGGCCGACACCGTCCACCACGATGCTGTCGCTGTCCCGCCCGTTGATCAGCACGGTCGGGCTGACCCGGCCCGGCTCCCACGGCGCGGTGATGGTCACGCTGTCACCGGTGTCCAGGCGCAACAGCGGGCGGGCGTACAGGTTCAGCGGTGTGACCACCAGCCGGCCGGTCAGCCCTGACGCAGGCGCGACCAGCCTGCCATCGGGCAGCAGCAGTTCAAAATAGTTCGTGGCGGTGGCCAGGTGCATCTGCCTGTCTTCGCCCACCGCCGCCAGGGTGCCGGTTTCGGTGCTGCCGTAGCTGGCATCGAACACCTCGCATTGCCACCAGCGGGCCAGGCGCTGCCGAAATGGCCCGGTATTGACCTCGCCAAGCAGCATGATCGAACGCACCGACTGAGCGAAGGTCTGCAACAGCTCGCGTTGTTTCAGGTAGCGGGTCAGCTGCACCAGCACACCCGGGGCGATGAACATCACGCTGGGCCGATAGGTGGCGAAGGTGCTGCACACCCGCTCCCAGTCGGTGATGCCGGTGGTGAACGGGTACAGCCGAACGTGGGACACATCGAGGTACTCGCAGACATTGGCGATCAGATCACCCACCGGGACCACGTCGGACGGCATCAGGTTGGCCACTCGGGCGCCCGGGTGCAGTACTGCGCGCCAGTGGCTGGCGACGCTGACCGCGTTCCAGATGATGTCCTCTTTGAGCCGTGGCGTCGGTGTCGGCTCGCCCGTGGTGCCGGTGGTGGCATAGTACTTGGCCGCCTCGCCCAGTTGCACCGTGCAGAAGCTCAGTGGCTGGGCCTTGAGCAGCGCCTTGGAGGTCGGCGGCAATTGCTGGAACGCGGTGAAACTGTATTCGCCGATCGTGGCGTAGTGGGCACTTTGGCGTGCCCGCGCCCAGACAGCCTGCAATTTGCCTTGGTAAAACCCGGCATCTGGAACATGCCCCGCGTGCAATTGAAGTTCGCTTTGCGCGGCCTTCAGTACGCCGTAATCCTGGTCGGAGTGAACTAGCATCGACTCGCCCTCTGCGAAAAAGAGGCGCTGAGAATTGGCGAGCCGAGGGGCCAAGTAAAATACTAATTAGCGAGGCGCGGTGATCGTTTGAAAGTATTAATCAGCCCATTCCAAGGATGGTCGTGCGAAATTCCCAGGTGAATTCCGCCAATCCTCAATGACGCCGGCCGCTGTTTCTCGGCGGGTATCAGACAAAGACATCAATGATATTTCCAGCGCCTTGCTGCTTCGCCCGTTGCCCGTTCGACATCACCGGAGTCCGTTGTTCAAGTGGCCCAGGGAGACAGGAAACGCACGCACCGGACAGATCGCGCAGGCTTTGGCATCGGCCCCCACTTAGTAACATTAAGTTTCATCTAGCCTAGCGAGAGTAGCCACACCCACTCCCCTCTCGAGGCCATTTCTGTGTCGCAACGTCTGCTCTTTTCCCTGCCCCTGCTCACCCTCGCCGTCTCCGCCCACGCCGCGGATTCCCTCAACACCCCGCGCCTGACCGGCATGGACAACTTCCGCGATGTGGCCGGCACCACCACGGCCTACAGCACAAGCCATGATGGCGTGATGCGCGCCGGCGTGTTCTACCGCTCCAACGCCCTGACCCCGACAGCCGCCGACATGGCCGTGCTCAACCGCCTGGGCATCAGCGATGTGTTCGACCTGCGCACCCCCAGCGAAATCGCCGCCACCCCCGACACCCTGCCGGCCGGCGCCCGCTACACCAACATCGACATCATCGGCAACACCACCTCAGGCGCGAACATCACCAACATGTCGTTCTCCAGCGCCGCCGAAGCGCGGGCCATGATGGAGGAGACCAATCGCGCCTTCGTCAGCGACGCCGGCATGCGCGGGGAATTCACCAAGCTGTTCAACCAACTGGCCAGCGCCGATGGCGCCGCCGTGTTCCACTGCACCGCCGGCAAGGACCGCACCGGCTGGACGGCCGCCTTGCTGCAGAGCATCGCCGGCGTCGATGACGCCACGATCATGCAAAACTACCTGGCCACCAACGAGTACACCGCCGACCGCATGGCCGCGACCCTGGCGCACATGCCACCGAGCATGGCCGCCATCTACGCGCCCTTGATCGGTGTCGATGCCAGCTACCTGCAGGCCGGCCTGGACGAAGTGACCGCCGAGTACGGCAGCATGGACAACTACCTGAAGCAGGGCCTGGGCCTGAGCCAGGAAACGATCTACGTGCTGCGCGGCAAGATGGTGCGCTACAACACCCTGCCCGGAGAAGCCGGCCTGCAAGGCAACGCCGCAGCCGGTGCGCGCCTGCTCGGGCAGTTGCAGGACACCGCGCTCTCCGGCACCTACAGCGCCTACAACTACTACCTGCAATCAGCCATCGACGCCGGCACCCTGGGCGGCGTCGAGTCCACCGTCGGTGGCCAGGTGCACGCCGACGCCGCCAGCTACCTGCTGCGCCAGGCAGCGATGATCGACCGTGCAGCCGCGCCGTTTGCCGATGGCAGCGACCTCAAGGTCGGCCAGTCACGCCTGTGGAGCACCGCGCTGGCCGGCTACCTGGGCACCGACGGCTCGGCCCACGCAGCGAGCAGCAACGAGCACAGCCAAGGCCTGATGATTGGCATGACCCAGCGCTTTTCCGAGCAGCTAAGCGCCCATGCCGGCTTCGGTTACAGCAAGGGCAACGTCGGCGGCGCCGGCGGCGAGGCCGACACCGACTTGACCTTCCTGCGCCTGGGCGCCCGCTTCGCCCCCGGCAGCCTGGAGCAAGGCTGGTTCATCGACGCCAACGCCAGCGCCGGGTACCTCGACTACAGCAGCAAGCGCGAACTGGGCGGCGGCCTGGGCACCGCCAAAGGTGACAGCCACGGCACCCTGACCGGAGGCAGCCTGGCGCTGGGCTATCGCATGAATACCAGTGGCCTGGTGCTGGAACCGAGCCTGGGTGTACGGGTGAGCCGCGTTGACCTGGCCGGCTTCACCGAAAAAGGCAGCGAACTGGCGCTGCAGGTGGACGACCTGAAAGAGACCCGCCGCAGTGCGTTCACCCACCTCAAGGCATCGTTCGCCCCGATCCCCATGGGTAGCTGGCAGCTGGTGCCAGGGGTCGAAGTGGGCTACGACCACGCCCTCGGCGACCAGGAGGTCGACAGCGATGGCCACCTGCTGGGGCTCGATATCGAACAACGCGCAGCCTTCGACAACCGCGACCAGTTCAACGCTGGCGTGAACCTGATGGCCAACCTCGGCCCGCTGAGTGTCGGCGCCGAAGTGGCAGCCCTGGGCGGCGGAGACAGCCATGGCGTAAGCGGCAGCCTCAAGGCCAGCTACGCCTTCTGACCCTGCACAACGCCTGAAGCGTGCACGATCCCCGTAGGCGCGGATTCATCCGCGCCTACAAGCACCCACGCCTGACCTGCGCCGGGCTCACCCCAAACGCCTGCTGAAAATACTGGGTAAATCGCCCGGCATTGCTGAACCCATGCTGCAAGGCCACCTGCGCCACCGACCCACCCTCCTCGCTCGCCAGCACCTGCCGCGCCTGCTCCAGCCGCACCTGGCGCTGATAGCTGACAATCGACGTACCGGTAAAACGCCGGAACCCCTCCTGCAACGCCCGCAAACTGACATTGGCCAACGCCGCCAGCTCACTGCCACTGACCTGGCTGGCGGGATGTTCACGGATATACGCCATCGCCTGCTTCACATGGCGCGGCGCCAGCGATGGCGTGGGCCTGCGCAACGCCTCGCTGTAATTGTGCGGCCAGGCCTCCAGCAGCGCATCGACCAACATGTCCTGCAAACGCTGCGGCATCAGCATGCCACTGTCGAGCAGAGGGTCGAACGCCGTGCCGGTGGCCATTTCAAGCAACGCCCGAATGCCCTGGAACGCCGGCACATTGAGGTCCACCACCGGGGCAAAGCGAATCGGCTCGGGCAATGGCCGCTCCAGCAGCGTCGACAACCGCTTGGCAAACAGCCCACCGCGAAGCGACATGCCGCACTGGGCATGGCCCTCGGTAAAGCGCATGGAACGCAGGCCCTTCTTGTCGACGGCCAGCCCCCCCTGAGCACCGCCAATCGACTCGCCACGGTGGTCGAAAACGATCTTGCCGGCCGTGGGCAGTACGAAGGTGATCTCGTCCTGCGGGGTGGGCAGCACGAACGTGAAGTCGCCCTTGTACTGCATGCGCCGCACGCTCATGCCCTCGTAACGGCCGTAGACACCGCTGATGACGACGCCCTCCGCCAGCCGCGGCATGTCCGCGTAGAGGTTGCCGTGGAGCTGGGTGAACAGCGCGGCGAAGTCGTCGCTGCGCATGTTGGCGGAGCGGAGCATGAACGGCTTGCGGGTTGAGCCAAGGGACACGGTGTGGCTTTCCTTGTTACCGCGAGAGGGGACGCAGCCCAACCACGGGGCACACCCGCGATCGGGCCGCACGAGGGTCAGCTCAAGCCCGCTTCGGCAACCACCTCGGGCTGCACCTGCCCTGCCTCACGCGCCAGATGATTGGCCGCGATGTAACCAAAGGTCATGGCGGGCCCAATGGTCGAACCAGGGCCAGGGTAGGTCTTGCCCATCAGCGCCGCACTGGTATTGCCAATGGCGTACAACCCCTCGATCAGCGAACCGTCAGCCCGCAGCACCCGCGCCTGCGCATCGGTGCGCAAACCGCCTTTGGTACCCAACTCGCCAGCATCGACGCGCAGCGCGTAGTACGGTGCCCGCTCCAGCGGCCCCAGGCAGGGGTTGGGCCGGCAGTTGCTGTCGCCGTAGTAGCGGTCGAACAGGCTGTCGCCTTTGCCAAAATCCGTATCCACGCCGTTGCCGGCCTGCTGGTTGAGGCGTTGCACGCTCTGCGACAGGCCCTGGGCGTCCACGCCGATCTTGGCGGCCAGGGCGGCCAGGCTGTCTGCCCGGTAGATCACCTTGTCCAGCCAGCCGTCGGGGATCTTGCTGTCCGGCTGCACCGTGCCTGGCAACAGCACGCCGCACGGGTAGCGCTTGCGGTACTCGGCATCGAAGATGAGCCAGGCAGGCACATTGGCGCCGGTGCGCTGCTGGTCGGCGTACATGGCGTAGATGATGTCCGGGTACGGCGCCGCCTCGTTGACGAAGCGCTGCCCTTGGCCGTTGACCATGATGCAACGGGGGAACGCTCGTTCGACGAACAGCGCCCGCTGTTGCTCTTCGCCGGGCACATGCACGGTCGGTGCGCCCCAGGTGTGGCTCATCAGCGCCACATCGGCACCCAGCGCCAGGCCGGCGCGAATGCCATCGCCGCTGTTGATCGGCGGCGCCGCCGTCCATGTGGCGCTGGTGGGGCCGGGCAGGTATTGCTCGCGCATGAGCTGGTCGGCCTCGAAGCCGCCGCAACCGAGGATCACGCCGGCCCTTGCGCGCACATGCACCGCCCTGCCCTGGCGCTCGGCCACCAACCCTGTGACCTTGCCGTCCTCGCTGCACACGCTGCGCATGGGCGTTTGCAGCCAAAGCTCGATACCCCTCGCCTGCATCGCCGCGCGCAAGCTGGCGACCAGGGCGTTGCCCAGCGTCAGCCGGCGATCCCGAGGGGTGCGCCGGCGCCAGCGCAGATCGGCGAGGTAGCCCAGGCCCAGGCGCGCTGTCAGCCAGAGCCAGCCGGGCTCCTTGGTGACGATGGTGTGGGCCTCGACCTGGGTCATGGCGATGCGGCCGGCGATCAGGGTCGCCGGCGACGAGGCGCGCAGGCGCTGGAATTCATCGCCCAGGCGGGCGGCGTCGAAGACGGCCGGCTCCAGGGTGCGGTAGCCGGGCTTGCCGCCTTCGCGCTCGGGGTAATAGTCGGGGTAACGCGCCACGGCGCGAAAGTAGGTCTGGGCGCGGGCGGCCAGGTAGCCGAGCATCCTCGGGCCATGCTCCAGGTAAGCGTCGATGCGCGCGGGCTCGTAGTCTTCGCCAACCGTGGCGCGCAGGTAGGCGCGTGCTAGCTCGGGTGAATCGCTGCCGCCCAGGCCTTCGATCTGGTCGTTGCAGGGGATCCAGATGCCGCCGCCGGAGATCGCCGTGGTGCCGCCGTATTGCGCGGCCTTTTCCACCATCAGTACCGACAGGCCATGGTCATGGGCGCGCAGCGCCGCGGTCATGGCGCCGGCGCCGGAGCCGACCACGACCACGTCGTAGACGGCATCCCAGCGCATGCCATGCGTGTTGTCATTGTTCATTAATGCCCCTTCTCCATGTGCGGCCAACGGCCGCGATTGCGACGATTCGAGGTCGGCCGGGCAGGCGCGCGCGCTCAAGGCAACAGCCGCATTGCCCCGAGCGCCGGCATGTAGCACGACTGATATCCAGGCTGGCAGTAATAGGCCACGCGCTGGGACACCGGTAAGGGCTGGGTCAGCGCTGCCACGTAGGCAGCGGCGAAGGCAGAAACGATCAGGGTCAGGCAGAATCTTGTTGTTTTCATGGCCATGCCTCTAAACGTAGAGAGGGTGTGCTGCCAGCCTAGAACTGCCGCTCTGCGCCGGCTTCGTCCGAACGGACGAGGCCGGCCTGCCTCAACCCAGTGCGCGGCGCAGGTCCGCAGCGGCGCCCTGCAGGGCCCGTGCGGCAGCCTCGACGAAAGGCGCCATGCTGATGAAACCGTGCACCATGCCGTCGCAGCGCTCCATCCGCACGCTCACCCCTGCCGCCTGCAAGCGCTCGGCGAAGGCCTCGCCTTCGTCGCGCAGCGGGTCGTACTCGGCGGTCAGCAAGGTGGTGGCCGGCAAACCCTGAAGCGCCTCGTCGCGCAGGGGCGACGCCAGGGCGTCGTCAGCTTGCTGAGGGTGCTCCAGATACTGCCCCCAGAACCAGCCCATCATGCCCCGCGACAACAGGTAGCCCTCGGCGAACTGCCCATAGGACGCGCTGTCGCACGCCGCATCGGTCACCGGATAGAACAGGCATTGGTGCCGAATCGCCGGTCCACCGTGTTCCCGGGCCAGGCGGCTGACGGCAATGGCCAGGTTGCCACCGGCGCTGTCGCCCGTCAGCGCCAGGCGGCCAGCGTCCACGCCCAGTGCCTGGGCATGCTCGACCAGCCATCGGGTCGCGGCATAACAGTCATGCGGTGCCGCCGGGAAGCGCGCCTCCGGTGCCAGGCGATAGGCCACCGACACCACCACCGCGCCGGTCTCCAGGGCCAGCGTGCGGCACAGGTTGTCATGGGTGTCCAGGTTGCCGATCACAAAGCCACCGCCGTGGAAGAACACCAGCAACGGCAGGCCGTCACGGTCCAGCGGGCGGTACAGGCGCGCCGCGAGCATCCCCTGCGCGCCGCCGACTTCGAGATCGCGCACGTCGGCCATGTCCGCGCCTGGCAAGGGCGGCATCAGGTGGTCGGCATACAGGCGGTACTGGCGGGCATCGAGGGTGGCGTAATCGGGCTCGCCCTGGGCGCTGAACCCCTGCAGCACGCTGGCAAGCTGGTTATCGAGCGGCATGGGTGTCTCCCTCGAATTCGGGCATGGCGAAAGTCGGGTTGGTTTCCTCGAGCACGCTGCGCAGGCGCCGCTCCAGGGCCGGCTTGAAGGCCTTGTGCGGCAGGATCCAGAAGCGCTTTTCGGTCACGGCCTGGAACACCAGGGCGGCCAGTTCGCGGGGGTTCATGCCGGCGCGAATGCTGCTGTCGAGCGCTGCGCTGAACGACGCCGCCGGGCCCGATTCGACCGGATCAGAGTCCATGATGGCGCTGGCCACGGCCCCTGGGCAGAGCACCGAGACCGAGACCGACGCACCCCGTTGGGCCAGTTCGTAATGCAGGGTTTCGCTGAGCGCCACCACGGCTTGCTTGGTCACGGTGTACGGCGCCATCAGCGGGCTGCAGACCAACCCTGCCAGCGATGCGGTATTGACCACATGGGCCGGGCGCCCCTGTTCGAGCAGCAACGGCACGAAGCAGCGGATGCCGTTGATCACCCCACGCAGGTTGATGTCGAGGATGCGCTGCCATTGCGCGGCGTCGATTTCCCAGCTGTAGCCGGTCTGCATCACGCCGGCGTTGTTGAACAGCAAGTCGACGCCGGCAAAACGCGTCAGGGCCGCCTCACGCAACTGCGCCATCTGCTCGGGGTCACCCACGTTGACAACCCTGGCCAGCACCTCGGCACCCTGCGCCTGCAACTGTGCGGCCAGTGCCATCAGGCGTGGCGCGTCGACATCCGCCAGCACCAGGCGCAGGCCAAGCTGCGCTGCATGCTCGGCCAGCCCGCGGCCGATGCCGCTGGCTGCGCCGGTGATCACTGCTACCTGTCCCGCCATCACGTTCTCCTGCCTGTGGCTGATGGCCGCCAGTAAATCCGCCCTGCTGTCGCAGGCCATCGTCCGTTCAGACGATGACCGCCACGTCACGACCGGCAGAATCGCTCGAGTGCACCGTACCGTCGGCCGTGCTGCCCGTGCGGCCCCAAGAAGAACCGGAGAACAACAACATGAGCACACTGCACCGTATCGAAGCCAAACTGCTGGAAGACCGCTACGCGCGCGGTTGGCACTGCCTGGGCCTGGCCGCCCAGTACCGCGATGGCAAAGCCCACCGCCTGGACGTCTTCGGCACCCGCCTGGTGGCGTTCCAGGGCGAGGACGGCGAACTGAACATTCTCGACGGCTACTGCCCGCACATGGGCGCCGACCTGAGCACCGGCTGCGTCGAAGGCAACGCCATCCGCTGCCCGTTCCACGGCTGGCGCTGGAACGCCGACGGCGTGTGCGACGACATCCCGTACGCCAAGCGCATCCCGCCCCGGGCCAGGATCAAGCGCTGGCCGATCATGGAGCAGAACCACCTCTTGTTCGTGTGGAACGATCCCGAAGGCAACGCACCGATCGCCGAACAGGCCATCCCGCGCATCGATGCGTGCTACGACGCGCAATGGGCGTCATGGGAAATTGCCGAGCTGAAGATCGACACCAACTGCCGAGAACTGATCGACAACATCGCCGACATGGCCCACTTCGACACGGTGCACGGCGCACCGATCGAGGCCTTCAGCAACGTCTTCGAAGGCCACACCGCCGCCCAGATCATGCGCGCGCGCAGTGCCCGGCTCTCCGGTGACAGCGTGCTGACCACCGTCGCCACCTACTACGGCCCGGCGTACCAGATCACCGAAATGACCGGTGCCATGGGCGACCAGCCGATCCATTCGGTGCTGCTGAACTGCCACGTGCCGATCGACCTCGACAGCTTCACCCTGCGCTATGGCGTGCTGGTGAAAAAGATTCCAGGGCTGAGCGAGGAACAGAACCAGGCCATCGCCAAGGCCTATGTCACACAAGCCCAGGAAGCCTTCTATGAGGATGTCGCGATCTGGCACAGCAAGACCCGTGTCGACAACCCGCTGCTGTGTGACGGTGACGGCCCGGTGTACCAGCTGCGCCGCTGGTACGAGCAGTTCTACACCGATGTGGCGTTGATTGCCGACGATACGCGCACCCGCAAGGACTATGTCGTGTGCGGCGCCGAACACGTCTGACAGCAAAACCTCTGGCACCCGATCAGCGCTCAGGAATGACCGCCGATCGGGTCTGAAACAGAACATTGCGCGTAAACAAGGACACCGTTTATGCTCGCCGACGCCAGTGCTAATAATAATAAACGGTACGCATTCATGCAGAGTCTCACCCTCGAAGACTTCAGCGAGCTGGTCGGTCAGCTCTATCAGGGCCCGATGGAAAACATCCCATGGGTGACCTTCCTCAATCAGCTCAATCGCCTGCTCAACAGCAAATACGTCACCTTCATCCTGCGCCCGCCCAGCACCCAAGTGGATGGCCTGATGGTCAGCACCAACGGCACCTCCAGCGAGGCGACCAACTCCTACAACAAGCACTTCTACGCCCTGGACCCCTTCATCGGGCTCCCCGACAGCGAAGTGGTCGCCTTGAGCGATTACCTGCCGGAAGCCGAACTCAGGCAATCGGAGTTCTTTCGCAACTTCCTGGAACCTGTGGACGTGTTCCATATCCTGGGCGTGGACATCAACACCAGCGACGGCGCCCAATGCCGCCTGCGCATTAGCCGGGGCCGCGACGACCCGCCCTTCGTCAGCGACGAGAAGACCCTGCTGGCACGGTTCATTCCGCACCTGGAACAATCGATCAAGGTGCACATGCAGCTCAACCGCATCGAGATCGAACGCAACCTGTATGCCGGCGCTGTCGACCAGATGGCCGTGGGCACCATCATCCTCGACGAAACCGGCAAGGTGCTGCAGACCAACCAGGTGGCTGAACGGCTGCTGCAGGAGAAGGACGGCATCAAGCAGGTCAACGACGGCCTGCAGGTCGGCAGTCCCCGCGACACCCAGGAGTTTCGCCGCCTGGTGCGTCAGGCCATGCTCTCGCAGAAAGGCAACCAGGCCACGGTGGTCGAAGCCATGCGCGTCACCCGCCCGTCCGGCCGCGCCGACCTGGGCATCATCGTGCGTTCGGTACCGCTGGCCGCCTGGAGCGAGGGCAAGCAATGCCCCGCCGTGGTGATTTTCATCAGCGACCCGGAGCAGCAATCCTCCGCGCCCCAGGAGATCGTCCGCGCCCTGTTCGACTTCACCCCGGCGGAAACCCAGCTGGCCATGCTCTTGGCCAACGGCCTGACCCTCGACGAAGCCTCCGAAGAACTGGGCATCAGCCGCAACACTTCGCGGGCCCACCTGCGCTCCACCTTCTCCAAGACCGGCGTCACCCGCCAGACCATGCTGGTGCGGCTGATCCTGCGCAGCGTCGCCACCCTCGGCTGAGCCCCTCACCCCGCCTGCGTCGCCATCGTCCGCCCGGACGATGGCAGGTACCCCTCGCCGCGCCATAGTAAGCCTGTCGCTTACCGTCGCCAGAGGCCCGCCCCATGCGCCAGAGCCCTACCATTCTCAAGACCGAGCTGCTGGCCAAAAGCAGCCATTTCCAGATCGAAGCCCTGCACCTGCAGTTCAGCAACGGCCAGCGCCGCATCTATGAGCGCCTGAACGGCACCGGCTACCGCTCGGTGCTGCTGGTGGCAATGCCCGATCCGCATCATGTGCTGATGGTTCGCGAGTACGCGGTGGGGGTGGAAGGCACCCTACTCGGCCTGCCCAAGGGCGGCGCCGACGCTGGCGAAAGCTACCTGGAGGCCGCGCAACGGGAGCTTGGCGAAGAAGTGGGGCTGCACAGCGCGCGGTTGACCGAGCTGGGCGACCTGACCTTGGCGCCTGGCCACCTGGGCCATCGGTGCCGGGTGGTGCTGGCCGAACAGCTCAGCCCTTGCACCCGGTTGACCGCAGACGAGCCCGAGCCGCTGGAATGCCTGACCGTACCCATGGCGCAGGTCCCTGCCCTGGTCGCCAGCGGCGAGCTTCATGAAGCGCGGGCGATCGCGGCCATCTTCATGGCCATGGGGGTGCTGGCGCAGCGCAGCTGACGCCAGCGAATATCCGCCTCAGGTCGGCAATACCCCGCGCTCGCGGGAAAGGGTCAAGGCCAGGTCCTCGATCATGTCTTCCTGCCCGCCCACGGTCCCGCGGCGGCCCAGCTCCACCAGCAGCTCACGGGCCGACACGCCGTACTTGAGCTGGGCACCCTTGGCGAACAGCAGGAACGAGCTGTACACCCCGGCGTAGCCCAGGGTCAGGGCATCGCGGTCCAGGCGGATCGGTTGGTCCATCATCGGCACCACGCGGTCCTCGGCCACGTCCATGATCCGGTACAGGTCCACACCGCTGTTCACGCCCATGCGTTCGAGCACCGCCACGAACACCTCCAGCGGCGTATTGCCGGCCCCGGCACCCAGCCCCGCGACCGACCCGTCGATACGCGCCGCACCCGCCTCGATGGCCGCCAGGGAGTTGGCAATGGCCATGCCCAGGTTGTGATGACCATGGAAACCCACCTGCACACCCGGCTCCAGGCCTGCGCGCAGCGCGGCGATCTTCTCGCTGACTTCATCCGGCAGCATGTAGCCCGCCGAGTCGGTGCAATAGATGCAGTTGGCGCCATAGCTCTGCATCAGGCGCGCCTGCTCCAGCAGCTTTTCGGCACTGACCATGTGCGCCATCATCAGAAAGCCCACGGTGTCCAGGCCCATCTTCGCCGCCATGCCGATGTGCTGGCCGGACACGTCGGCCTCGGTGCAGTGGGTGGCAACGCGGATGGTCGACACCCCATGCTCATGGGCCATCTTCAGGTGATCCAGGGTGCCGATTCCTGGCAGCAGCAGGGCCGAGACCTTCGCCTGCTTGAGCCGGGGGATCACCGCACGGAAATATTCCTCGTCACTGTGGGCCGGCAAGCCATAGTTCAGCGATGCACCGCCCAGGCCATCGCCGTGGGTGATCTCGATCAGCGGCACGCCGGCCGCGTCCAGCCCGGTGGCCACGTCCACCATCTGTTTGATGCTGATCTGGTGACGCTTGGCATGCATGCCGTCACGCAGGCTCATGTCGTGCAGCAGCACGTTCTTGCCTTGCAGGTTCATGGTCACTCTCCTCAACGGGCGGGCAATTGCAGGGCGCCCTTGTGGGCTTCTTCGGCGAACATCTCGGCGGTGCGCAGGCCGGCGGCGGTCATGATGTCGAGGTTGCCGGCCGACTTGGGCAGGAAGTCGCCCAGGCCTTCCACCTCGAGGAAGATCGACACCTTGTTGCCGTCGAACACCGGGCCGTTGACCAGCTTGTAGCCGGGCACGTAACGCTGCACTTCGCTGACCATGCTCAGTACCGAGGCGCGAATGGCGTCCTGGTCCGGGGTGTCGTCGGTCAGGCAGTGGATAGTGTCGCGCATCATCAACGGCGGCTCGGCCGGGTTGATGACGATGATGGCCTTGCCGCGCCGGGCACGGCCGATGCTCTCCACGGCGCCTGCCGTGGTGCGGGTGAACTCGTCGATGTTCTGCCGCGTGCCCGGCCCCACCGAACGCGAGGACACCGTGGCGACGATCTCGCCATAGGCCACCGACTGGATGCGCGACACCGCCGCGACCATGGGGATGGTCGCCTGGCCGCCACAGGTGACCATGTTGACGTTCATCGCCAGCTTCGCGGCGTGCTCCTTGAGGTTGACCGGCGGCACGCAGAACGGGCCGATGGCCGCCGGGGTGAGGTCGATCATGACCACGCCCAGTTCATTGAGCTTCTCGCTGTTGCGAGCATGGGCGTAGGCCGAGGTGGCGTCGAAGGCGATGCGGATATCGTCGTCCAGCACGTGCGGCAGCAGGCCGTCCAGGCCTTCGGCGGTGGTCTTCACGCCCATCTCGCGGGCGCGCTTGAGGCCTTCGGATTCAGGGTCGACGCCGACCATCCAGACCGGTTCGATCCATTCGGAGCGCAGCATTTTCATCAGCAGGTCGGTGCCGATGTTTCCCGGGCCGATAATGGCCGCTTTCAGTTTCTGGCTCATGGCCTTGCTCCTTGATCAGGCACGGAAGGACACCTGGGCACTGCCCAGGCCATCGAGGGTCAGGAAAAACTGGTCGCCGGCCTGCACCGGCTCCAGCGGCACCAGCGAGCCGGAGAGAATCACCTCGCCGGCCTTGAAGGGGATGCCGAAGGCGCCGAGGGTGTTGGCCAGCCAGGCGACCGCGGTCAACGGGTTGCCCTGCACCGCCGAGCCCAGGCCCTCGCTCAGCGGCTGGCCGTTCTTCGACACGCGCATGTGCAGGTTGGGCAGGTCCAGGGTGCGGGGGTCGACACGCGCGTTGCCGAGCACGAACACGCCGCAGGAAGCATTGTCGGCCACCGTGTCCTGGATGCGGATGCGCCAGTCGTGAATGCGTGAATCGACGATCTCGAAGCAGGCAGTCACGTAGTCGGTCGCCGCCAGCACATCGGCTTCGGTCACGCCGGGGCCGGCCAGGTCATGCTTGAGCACGAAGGCGATCTCGCCTTCGGCGCGCGGCTGGATCAGGCGGTGCTCGGCCAAGGAGATCTCGGCACCGTCGTCGAAGGCCATGCTGCGAGTGATGAAACCGAAGTCTGGCTGGTGCACGTCGAGCATGCGCTGCACCGCGGCCGAGGTGACGCCGATCTTCTTGCCGATGACCCGGTCGCCGGCGGCCACGCGCCGCTGCATGCTGTGCAGCGAGATGTGGTAGGCGTCTTCGATGGTGATGTCCGGCCAGCGCTCGGTCAGGGGCGCCAGGGTCTGGCCCGAGGTCAATGCCTGGTAGAGTTCGTCGCCGTAGTGCTGGCGAAGCTGCGCGGTCATGGGCGGCCCTCCGCGAGAAATGCCAGGCATTCGCGGTTGAACAGGGCGCGTTGCTCGACCATCACCCAGTGCCCGCACTCGCTCAGCAGCACGAAGCGGATGCGCTGGCAGGCCTGCATCAGGGTCTGCGCGCCGGAGGCCGGGCAGAACTTGTCGTTCATGCCCCAGAAGCCGAGGATCGGGCAGGCCAGCTGCGCCACCTGATCGGCCATGTTCGGCACGTCCATGGTGGCGAGCACGCAAGGGGGCTGCTCGGCGACCACCGCCACGCGCTCGGCCACGGTGTCGTCGTCGATCAGCGAAGGGTCGAACAGCTGCAGGCTCAGCAGGCGCTTCATCCCTGCGGCATCGCGCAGTTCACCGCTGGCAAATGCGGCGGCCATGCGCTGGATACCTTCCATCTGCAGGTAGTACTGGGCCTTGTCCATCAACCCGCCGGGGGCCATCAGCACCAGGCGTGTGACCCGCTCGGGGTGGCGCAAGGCGATGGCAATGGCGATGGCGCCGCCCAGGGAGTTGCCCACCAGGGTGCAGCGCGGGATGTCCAGCACGTCGAGCAGGCCCAGCAGGGCGTCGACGAAGAAGTCCAGGGTGTAGTCGGTCAGCGGTTTGTCCGATGCCCCGTAGCCGGGCAGGTCGGGGACGATGGCGCGGTGGCCGGCGGCGGCGAACGCCGGGTAGTTGTGTTTGAAGTTGCTGTGCCCGCTGGCACCGGGACCGCTGCCGTGGATGAAGACGACCGGGTCGCCGGTGCCTGTGTCGTGGTAGTGCAACTGCAGGCCGCTGGGTAGCGTGGCCTTGTGCCCTTGCGCTGATGCGCCCATGGGGAATCCTCCCGGCTCATTGTTGTGCCGGAATTATTCAGAGCGGGTTGAAGCGCAACATCGTCCGAGAGGACTACGCGGGCGCAATAGTCCCTTTGGACGTAGGCCCGAGCAGCACCGGCGCCTAGGATCGGAGCATTTCCCTGAATGAAGGCATCCCCATGCACGACCCCTTGAGTTTTCGCGACAAAGTCGTCCTCGTCACCGGCGGTGGCAAGGGCGTGGGCAGAGGCATCAGCCGGCGATTCCTGGAGTGCGGCGCCCACGTGGTGATCTGCGGCCGTCAGGCACCGGAGCGGCTGCCGGCCCGGGCTGGCCGGGAGGCGCTGTTCCTGCCCTGCGACGTACGCGACGTGGAGCAGCTGGAGCGGATGATGGGCCACATCGTGGAGCGTTTCGGCCGCCTCGACGTGCTGGTCAACAACGCTGGAGGCGCACCTTACGCCGACGCGGCCAGTGCCTCGCCGCGCTTTTCCGAATCGATCATCCGCCTCAACCTGCTGGCCCCGCTGAACCTCTGCCAACTGGCCAACCGGGTGATGCAGGCACAGCCCGAGGGTGGCAGCATCATCAACATCTGCAGTGTCAGCGCCACCCGCCCTTCCCCAGGCACCGCCGCCTATGGCGCCGCCAAGGCCGGGTTGCTGAACCTCACCCGCTCGCTGGCCGTGGAGTGGGCACCGAAGGTGCGGGTGAATGCCGTGACCGCCGGGCTGATCCTCACCGAACAGGCCGGCCTGCACTACGGCGACGACCAGGCCGTGGCCCAGGTGGCGGCGACCATCCCATTGGGGCGCCTGGCCGAGCCTGACGACATCGGCGACACTTGCCTCTACCTCGCCTCGCCCCTGGCCCGTTACGTCAGCGGCGCCGACCTGGCCGTGCATGGCGGCGGTGAACGCCCGGCGTTTCTCTACGCGGCAAACGCCCACTGAACCAGGAGATCGCAGATGAACCGCATAGCACGCCACACGGTGGCCCTGGACCTGACTCGCGAACAGGCCTGGAGCAAGCTTCGCGACCTCAGCCTTGCCCCGCACTATGTGCCGGGGCTGACCGGCAGCCAGTTTCACCCGGGTGCCCGGGAGGGCATGGGCGCCAGCCGCCGGGTCATGCGCAAGGGTGGGCAATGGCTGGATGAGAGCGTGGTGCAATGGGAGGACGGCGCAGGGTTTGTGCTGGTGCTGCACAAGGGTAATGGCGGTGCGCCCTTCCCGTTTCGCCAGGCCAGTTTCCGCTATTGGCTGGAGGGCTCGGGGGACAGCTGCCGCATCAGCACCAGCCTGCATTATCGACTGCGCGGCGGGCGGCTGGCCGAGTGGCTGATGGGCCGGGCGTTCGACAAGGTAGTGCGGGAGATTGGTGAAAACCTGAAGGCCTATTACGAGAGTGGGCGGACGCAGAACAAGGATCTGCAGGGTTGATTGGCAGCTCGATATGAAATTGCTTTTGCCTGGGCTGGCCCTATCGCTGGCAAGCCAGCTCCCACAAGTACCCCGCTGCCCTCGAGAACAGTGGCGTACCTGTGGGAGCCGGCTTGCCGGCGATAGGGCCCTCAAATACCGTTCAAACCGCCTCGACGTTAACCTCGCTCCAGTACGCTTTCATGCTGCGGATCAACCCCCGCTCATCAAACGCCATCACATCGATCACATCCAGCGCACGCTCGCCAAACACCACCCGAAACGGCACGGCCCCCTGTCCGTCACAGGTCGCCCGCACCGGTCCGGTCAGCACAGCCGACACCTGCATGGCCCCCAAGCCCTGCCGGTAGAACGCGGCAATGGCCTCGATCCCGCGCAACGGCGCCGCCCCGACCGGGTCCTCGACCGTGGCATCCTCGGCATACATCGCCAGGATACCTTCGACATCCCCGCCATCCACCAGCAGCACATACCGCTGCATCAGCAGCTGAACCGCCTGCGCCGTCGGCAAGCCCATCTCAGGCCACCTCGAACAGCGCAGCGGCACCCATGCCGCCACCAATGCACATGCTCACCACCACATAGCGCACGCCCCGGCGCCGGCCTTCGATCAACGCATGCCCGACCATCCGCGACCCGGACATGCCGAACGGGTGGCCAATGGCGATGGCGCCGCCGTTCACATTGAGCCGGTCGTTGTCGATGCCCAAGGTGTCTCGGCAATACAGCACCTGGCAGGCAAACGCCTCGTTCAGTTCCCACAGGCCGATGTCCTGAACCTTCAGGCCATGGCGCTTGAGCAGCTTGGGGATCGCATACACCGGCCCGATGCCCATTTCGTCCGCCTTGCACCCCGCCACCGCCAGGCCGCGGTAGATACCCAGCGGCTGCAAGCCGCGCTGCTCGGCCAGGCGTGCGTTCATCAGCACCGCCGCCGAGGCACCGTCCGACAACTGCGAGGCGTTACCTGCGGTGATGAAGCGCCCGGCACCGGTCCACTGCCCACCCCCCCACACCGGTTCCAGTGCGGCCAGGCTGGCCGCGCTGGTATCGGCGCGGTTGCACTCGTCCTGGCGCAAGGTCACCGACTCATGCCGGCTCTCGCCGCTGGCCTTGTCCACCAGCAGCTTGTGCGTGGTCAGCGGCGCCAGCTCCAGGTCGAACAACCCGGCCTGTTGAGCCTGGGCAGTGCGCAACTGGCTCTGCAGGCTGTAGGCGTCCTGCTCTTCGCGGCTGATGCCGTAGCGCTGGGCGACGATCTCGGCGGTCTCGAGCATCGGGATATACGCCGTGGGGTCACGCTCCAGCACCAGGCTGGACTGCAGGCGATAGAGGTTCTTGTGCTTGTTCTGCACCAGCGAGATCGACTCCAGGCCACCGGCCACGGCAATGTCGAGTTCGTTGCAGACGATGCCCTTGGCGGCGATGGCGATGCTCATCAGGCCCGACGCGCACTGGCGCTCTACCGCCATACCGGCGACCTGCGCCGGCAGCCCGGCCGCCGTGGCGCACAGGCGCCCCAGGTTGTAGGCCTGAGTGCCCTGCTGGGCCGCGGCGCCGATGATCACGTCCTCCACCTCCTCCGGCGCGATGCCGGCGCGGCGCACCGCTTCGGCCACCACGTGGCCGCCCAGGGTCGGCGCCTCGGTATCGTTGAAGGCACCCCGGAAAGCCTTGCCGATGGGCGTGCGCGCCGTGGACACGATGACTGCTTCGTTCATGCTCGATTCCTCAGTTCGGGTAGTAGCGGCTGATCGTGTCGACCACGCAGCCGGGCCGTTCCTGGCCTTCGATCTCGACGCTGACGCGGATCAGCGCCCGCACGCCCTCGCCCACCGCCTCGGTGGACAGCAGCGTGGCACTGCCGCGCACCCGCGACCCCACGCGCACCACCGACGGGAAGCGCACCCGCTCGCAGCCATAGTTCACACCCATGGCAATGCCGCGCACCTCGACGATCTGCGGCAGGAACAGGTTGACCAGCGCAAGGCTCAGGTAGCCGTGGGCGATGCAGGCACCGAACGGCCCCTGGGCGGCGCGCTCGGCGTCCACGTGTATCCACTGGTGGTCGCCGCTCGCTTCGGCGAACAGGTCGATGCGCGCCTGGTCCACCAGCAGCCATTCGCTCTTGCCCAGTTCCTGCCCCTGGGCGTCGTGCAACGCACCGGGCGTGTGGAAAATACGCGGCATGTTCAGGCCCTCTGGCTGGAGACCGACAGCACTTCGCCGGTCATGTACGAGCTGTAGTCGCTGGCCAGGAACATCATCACGTTGGCCACCTCCCAGACCTCGGCGGCGCGGCCAAAGGCCTCGCCTGCGGCCAGCTGGTCCAGCACCGCCTGGGGTGCCGAGCGGGCGAGAAAGTCATGCATGGCAATGCTCGGGCTCACCGCGTTGATGCGGATGCCGTGCTCGGCCGCTTCCAGCGCCGAACAGCGGGTCAGCGCCATCACCCCAGCCTTGGCCGCGGCATAGTGGGCCTGCTGTTTCTGCGCACGCCAGCCCAGCACCGAAGCGTTGTTGACGATCACCCCGGCGCCCCGCGCCATCATGTGCGGCAACATGGCCCGGGTCATGCGCATGGTGCCGGTAAGGGTCACGTCGATCACCCGCTGCCACTCCTCGTCCGGCATCTCCACCAGCGCGCGGGAGCCGCCCAGGCCGGCGTTGTTGATCAGCACGTCGACACCGCCCAGCTCGCGCTCGGCGGCGCTGACCAGGTCGCGTACCTGCGTCTCGTCGGTCACGTTGCACAAGTGCCCGTGCACCGCCTGCAGTTGGGTGGCTTCACGGATGCGCGCCACGGCCTCGTGCAGCCGGCCCTCGTGGATATCGCTGATCATCAGCGCCCGGCAGCCCTCCTCGGCAGCGCGCAGCGCAGCGGAAAAGCCGATGCCAGAACCGGCGGCCGCGGTAATCAGCACCGCCTTGCCGCGCAGCAGGCCATGGCCCGGAACATAGTGGGGAACAGTCATGCAGAAAACTCCTTCGATCAGGGACGCACTCGCGGCTCCCGGGGCATGCCCAGGGCGCGTTCGGCGATGATGTTGCGCTGGATCTCGTTGCTGCCGCCGTAGAGGGTGTCGGCACGGCTGAACAGGTACAGCGACTGCAGGCGGCTGAGCTGGTATGGCGCAGCTTCGAGCAGCTCGGCCTCGGGCCCGAGCACATCCATGGCCAGCTTGCCCAGGCTTGCGTGCCAGCTCGACCAGTTCAGCTTGTAGATGGTCGCCTCGCGGCGCAGCGAACCGTCCTGGGGCCCGGAGAGCATGCGCAGCGAGTTGTAGCGAAGGATGCGCAGGCCGCACCAGGCCTCGGCCAGGCGCAGGCGCAGATGTGGGTCGCGGTCGGCGCCGTTGCTGCGGGCGATGGCGATGATCTCGTCCAGTTCGTTGTTGAACTGCATCTGCTGGCCGAGGGTAGACACGCCACGCTCGAAGCCGAGCAGCGCCATGGCAATCTTCCAGCCCTCGCCGGGCTGGCCGACGATGTTCGCAGCAGCCGTGCGGGCATCGTCGAAGAACACTTCGTTGAATTCCGAGGTGCCGGTCATCTGCTCGATGGGGCGCACGCTGATCCCCGGCTGGTCCATCGGCACCAGCAGGAACGACAGGCCATGATGGCCGACGCTGCCGGGCTCGGTGCGGGCCAGCACGAAGCACCAGTCGGACTCGTGGGCCAGCGAGGTCCAGACCTTCTGGCCGTTGATCAGCCAGTCGCCGTCGGCGCCTTGGGCGGCGCGGGTTTTCACTGCGGCCAGGTCCGAGCCTGCGCCCGGTTCGGAATAGCCCTGGCACCAGAAGGTGGTGCCGGCGACGATGCCCGGCAGAAACAGGCGCTTCTGTTCCTCGCTGCCGAAGCCGGCAATGGTCGGGCCGGCCAGGCCTTCGCCGATGTGGCCCATGCGCCCCGGGCCGCCGGCGCGGGCATATTCTTCGTGGAAGATCACCTGCTGGCTGATCGACAGCCCGCGCCCGCCATGCTCCGGGGCCCAGCCCACGCAGGTCCAGCCGCCTTCGGCAAGCTTGCGCTCCCAGGCTTTGCGCTCGTGGGCGAACATGTGCTCATCGCCCGGGCCGCCGCGAAACCGCAGTGCCTCGAACTCGCCGCACAGGTGCTCGGCCAACCAGCCGGCGACTTCTTCGCGAAAGCGTTCGTCCTGCTCACTGAAACGGATCTTCATGCTTGCTCCCCGATCACCAGGTTGGCGATCTGCTGCAGATGCCAGGCGGGTGCACCGAGGTAGCTTTCGCTGGCCCGGGCACGCTTGAAATACAGATGCGGGTCGTACTCCCAGGTAAAGCCGACACCGCCATGCAGCTGGATCGACTCGGCGGCGCAGTGGAAATACGCCTGGGAGCACTGAGACTTGGCCAGTGAGGCGGCCAGCGGCAGCTCGGCGGCGACCTGCCCGGCGCCCGCCGGGTCCAGCGCTTCCTGGGCAACGCAGGCGGCGTAGTAGCTGGCCGAACGGGCACATTCGACCTGCAGCATCATGTCGGCGACGCGGTGCTTGAGAGCCTGGAAGCTGGCCAGCGGGCGGCCGAACTGCTGGCGCTCCTGCAGGTAGGCAACACTCAGGTCCAGCGACTGCTGGGCACCGCCGACCTGTTCGGCGGCCAGGCCGATGCAGGCCAGGCGCAACACCTGCTGCAACAGCGGCCAGGAGGCCTCGAGCACGGCCTGCGGCCCGACGTACACACGGTCCAGGCGGATGCGCCCGAGGCGCCGGGTCTGGTCCATGGTCGGTTGCCACTGGCGTACAAGGCCCACCTGCCCGGCTTCGACCAGGAACAGGTTGATGCCCTGCGCCGTCCAGGCCGCGACCACCAGCAGGTCGGCACTGTGGCCGTCGATGACCTGGGCGTACTCGCCGTCGAGCACATAGCCCTCGCCTTCGGCCTTGGCGACCACGCTGATGCCGTCCTGCGACCAGCCAGCACCATCGCCCCAGGCCAGGGTGGCGCGCACCCGGCCTTCGGCAATGGCGGGCAGCCAGCGTTGTTTCTGCGTTTCGCTGCCGGCCAGCAACAACGCCGGCGTGGCCAGGCAGGCCGTGGCGAAGAACGGTGAACAGAGCAGGCGACGGCCCATCTGTTCGAGCAGGATCGCCAGCTCGACGTAGCCCAGGCCCAGGCCGCCGTAGGCTTCGGGAATGTGGATGGCAGGCCAGTACATCTCGCTGCACAGGCGTTGCCAGAGGTGGGCGTCGTAGCCGGTTTCGCTGGCCATGGCCGTGCGTACGGCGGCGCAGTCGCAGACATCGGCGAGGAAGCCCTCGGCCGATTCACGGATCATTTCCTGCTCGTCGGTGAATGCAAAGTCCATCGCGGGGTCTTCTACTCGTCTGGCGGGTGTTGAGCGAAGTGTGGGCGGGTGCGGGGCGAGTGGAATCGGCCAATCGGACTAGGGGCGGCCTTAGCCCAGGCCCTGGCACAACAAAAAAACCGCATCACCCTGGCAAGTGATGCGGCCCGCGGAGCAAGCGGAAAAAAGCGTGGCGTCAGGTGCCGTAGACTTTCTGCGCCGGCACGGCCTGTTGCAGCAGCTGCGCCACGGCGGCGCCCACTTCGGTCACCGCCCAGCGCCCGTGGTTATCGAGCTGTGGGCCGCGGCGCCAGCCGTCGGCGATCGACAGGCGCCCGCCTTCGACCTCGAACAGCTGCCCACTGACGCCGGCCGATGCCGCCGAACCCAGCCACACCACCACCGGGGCTACGTTGTCTGGCGCAAAGAAGTCGAAGCCCTGCTCCGGTTTCTTCATCACCTCGGCAAACACCTGCTCGGTCATGCCGGTGCGCGCCGCCGGGGCCAGGGCATTGACCGTGATGCCGTAACGCGCAAGCTCTGCCGCCTGCACCAGGGTCAGCGCGGCGATCCCGCCCTTGGCCGCGCTGTAGTTGGACTGCCCGATCGACCCCTGCAGCCCGGCGCCGGAGCTGGTGTTGATGATCCGCGCATCCACTTTCACGCCCTGCTTGGCCTGCTCGCGCCAGTGGCGCACGGCGTGGCTGGACAGGCAGAAATGCCCCTTCAGGTGAACCGCCACCACCGCATCCCAGTCGCTTTCGGTGAGGCTGGCGAACATCCGGTCACGGCAGATGCCGGCGTTGTTCACCACCACATCGAGCCCGCCGAAGGTGTTCAGCGCCGCCTGCAGGATCAGCCCGGCATCGGCGTAGTCGGTGATGTCGTTGCTGTTGGCCACGGCCTGCCCGCCTTGCTCGCGGATCTGCCCCACCACCGCCTCGGCGGCCTCGCGGTTGATGTCATTGACCACCACCTTCGCGCCCTCGGCGGCGAAGGCCAGGGCATAGGCCCGGCCCAGTCCGCCGCCGGCACCGGTGATGATCACGGTGCGGTTTTCGCAACTTGCCATGCTGTTCTCCTACAAGCGTTCGATAATGGTCACGTTGGCCTGGCCGCCGCCTTCGCACATGGTCTGCAGGCCATAGCGGCCACCGCTGCGCTCCAGTTCATGCATCAGGCTGCACATCAGCCGGGTGCCCGTGGCGCCCAGCGGATGGCCCAGGGCAATGGCGCCGCCGTTGACGTTGGTCTGGGCATGGGGGTAGCCCGTCTCCTGCAGCCAGGCCATGGCCACCGAGGCGAAGGCTTCGTTGATTTCCACCCGGTCGATGTCCTCCAGACGCATGCCGGCGCGCTTGAGCGCGTAGTCGGTGGCCGGGATCGGCGCGGTGAGCATCCACACCGGGTCGTCGGCGCGCACGCTCATGTGATGGATGCGCGCCCGCGGCGTCAGGTCGTAGCGCTTGAGCGCCGCCTCCGAGACGATCAGCACCGCGCTGGCGGCGTCGCAGGTCTGGCTCGACACCGCCGCAGTGACCCGGTCGCAGCCGAACAGGCTCTCCAGCTCGGCCATCTTCTGCAGGCTGGTGTGGCGCGGCGTCTCGTCATGCTCCACGCCTGCCAGCGGCACAATCTCGCGGCGGAAATAACCCTGCTCGATGGCCCGCAATGCCCGGCGATGGGACTCCATCGCATAGGCTTCCAGCGCCTGGCGGCTGAGCTGCCAGCGTTCGGCGATCATCTGCGCCGAGCGGAACTGGGTCGGTGGCGTGGTGCCGTAACGGCGCACCCAGCCCTCGGAGCCGGTGAACGGGTTGGTGAAACCCAACGGCTCGGCGGCGGTCATGGCCGAGGAAATCGGGATCTGCGTCATGGTCTGCACACCGCCTGCGACCACCACGTCCTGGGTGCCGCTCATCACCGCCTGGGCGGCGAAGTGCACCGCCTGCTGCGACGAGCCGCACTGGCGGTCGATGGTGGTACCTGGCACGGCCTGGCTGAGCCCGGCGGCCAGCCAGGCGGTACGGGCGATGTCGCCCGCCAGCGGGCCGATGGTGTCGACGCAGCCGAAGATCACATCGTCGTAGTGGTCATCGGGAATGGCATTGCGCTCGACCAGGGCCCGCAGCACATGGCCACCCAGGTCGGCGGCGTGGATCTGCGCCAGGCCACCCTTGCGCCGCCCGGTGGGCGTACGCAGGGCGTCGACGATATAGGCTTCAGGCATGGTCTACCTCTAAGTCGGCAATCAGAAAGTGGCGCCGGCGCCAATGGCCAGCCCCTGTTCGAAGAGCGCCTGGCGCACCCGCGCCTTGTGCAGCGCCGGGTCGCCCCAGGCCTTGTCCAGGGCCCAGGCGCGCTTCATGAAGATCTGCAGGTCGACTTCCCAGGTGTACCCCATCGCGCCGTGGGCCTGCATCGCGTTGCGCGCCGCCAGCATGGCCGCCTCCGAGGTGGCCAGGCAGGCGTGGGACACGGCCACCGCCTGCGCCGCCTCGCCATGGGCCACGCTAAACGCGGCGCGGTACAGCGGGCCCTTGGCGAACTCGATGCGCACCGCGACGTTGGCCATCAGGTGCTTCACCGCCTGGAACGAGCCGATCGGCTTGCCGAACTGCTTGCGCTCGAAGCTGTAGTCCACGGCCAGGTCGACCATGCGCTTGGCCAGCCCCAGGCGCTGCGCGGCGCAGCCCAGCGCGCCCCGTTCGAAGGCACGCGCCAGCAGCTGCGCGGCTTCATCGCCACGGGCCACGCAGGTGGCTGCAGTCGGCGTCCAGCTCAGCTGATAGAGGTGGCGGCTCGGGTCCACCGACACATTGCGCACCCGTTCCACGGCTTCACGCGGCACGGCATGCAGCTCGTCTGCATGGCTGAGCAACAGCAGGTCGGCGACATGGGCGTCGCTGACCAACGGGTTGCCCGGCTCGCACACCGCCAACCGCGCCCGCCCTTCGGCCACCCGGCCCAGCCAGTCATGCTTGAGCGCCTCGTGCGCCTGGCCAAGCTCGGCCAGCAGCGGCACCGCCACCAGCATGGTTTCCACCAGCGGCTCGGGCAGGCCGGCGTAGCCGCATTCCTGGGCCAGCAGCACGAAGTCCAGGGCACCCAGGCCCAGGCCGCCGTACTGCTCGGGCACGGTCAGGGCAGTGAGGCCCAGCTCGACCAGCTGGCCCCAGAGCCGATCGCATCGGCCACTGTCGGTGTCCCACAGCTCGCGGATGCGCTCCGGGGTGACCTCGTTGATGAAGAAACTGCGCACGCTGTCCTGAAACAGCAGCTGGTCGCTGTTGAAACTGAAGTCCATGGTCTGCTCCTCAGGCGCGCGGCATGCCGAGCATGCGTTCGGCGATGATGTTGCGCTGGATCTCGTTGGTGCCGGCGTAGATCGGCCCGGCCTGGGCGAACAGGAAGCCTTCCAGCCACGGGCCGACGTCGCCGGCGGCCGGCGCCTCGGGCAGCAGCTCGCCGCGCAGGCCGAGGATGCTCATGGCGGTGTCGTGCAGGCGCAGGTCCAGCTCGGACCAGAAGATCTTGTTGGTCGAGGACTCCGGCCCGATCCGCCCGCCCTTCACCAGCTTCGAGGCGGTCATGTAGGTGAGCTGGGTGTAGGCCTCGGCATCCAGCCAGCAGCGCATCACCGCCTCGCCGATGGCCGGGTCGCGGTCGGCGCTTTCACGGTTGGCCTGGTACAGCTGCACCAGGCGCCGGGCGGTTTCCTGGAAGCGCGCTGGCGAGCGCAGCATCAGCCCGCGCTCGAAGCCTGCGGTGGACATCGCCACATGCCAGCCCATGCCCTCGCCACCCAGCACGTTGTCTACCGGCACCCGCACATCGTCGAAGAAGATCTCGGCGAAACCCGGCAGGCCGTTCAACTGCGGGATCGGCCGCACGGTGATGCCGGGGCTGTTCAACGGCACCAGGATGAAGGTCAGCCCGTGGTGGCGCTGGGACGCAGGGTCGGTGCGGAAGATGCAGAACACCCAGTCGGCCCATACGGCGCGGGTCGACCAGGTCTTCTGGCCGTTGAGCACATAGTGGTCGCCGTCGCGCACGGCCTTGGCACGGATCGCCGCCATGTCGGAGCCGGCGCCCGGCTCCGACCAGCCCTGGGCCCAGATGTCCTGCCCGGTGGCCATGCGCGGCAGAAAGCGCGCCTTCTGCTCCTCGGTGCCGTACTCCATCAGGGTGGGGCCGAGCAGGAAGATGCCGTTCTGGTTGACCCGCGCCGGGGCGCCGGCACGGTAGTACTCTTCTTCGAAGATCAGCCACTCGATCAGGTCGCAGCCACGCCCACCCAGCCGGGTGGGCCAGGTGACCATGCCCCAGCGCCCCTCGTTGAGCGTGGCTTCCCAGGCGCGGTGCGCGGCAAAGCCCTGTTCGGTGTCGAACGAGGGCAGCGGCTCGCTGGGCACATTGGCTTCGAGCCAGGCGCGCACTTGGGCTCGGAATGCCTGTTGAGCCTTGGTGTAGGTCAGGTCCATGGTCGCTGCCCTCAGCCGTTGAAGTGAGCGCTGCGCTTCTCGACGAACGAGTCGCGCGCTTCCTGGGAGTCCTGGGCACGGTACGCCTCCAGGGTGAAGCCCTGTTCGCGGCGGTACTTGTCTTCGAGGTTGCCGTCCTCGATGCCGTTGAGCGCCTCTTTGGCCAGGCGGATCATGGCCGCGCTCTTGCCCGCGATGGACCCGGCGATCTGCAGCGCGGCCTCGCGCAGCTGGTCACGCGGCACCACGCGCTCCACGGCGCCCAGGCGGTACGCTTCGGCGGCGTCGATCATTTCGCCGGTGAAGTACATGTGGCGCACCTTCTGCACCGGGAACAGCCGCTGCAGGTGCGCGCCGCCGCCCATGGCGCCACGGTCCACCTCGGGTACGCCGAAGCAGGCGCAGTCGGCGGCGAGCAGAATGTCGGCGGCGCCGCAGATGCCGATCCCGCCGCCCAGCACGAAGCCGTGCACGGCGACGATCACCGGCAGCGGGTTGCGGTGGATGGCCTTGAAGGTGTCGTAATTACCCTTGTTGACCGCCACGATCAGGTTGGCGTCGGCGGCCAGCTCCTTGATGTCGACCCCGGCGCAGAAGCCCCGGCCCTCGGCACGGATGACGATCACCCGCACCCTGTCGTCGCGGCCCAGCGCGTCCAGGGTGCGGGCGATATCGGCCCAGCCCTGGCTGTTGAAGGCATTGACCGGCGGGTGATCGAACACCAGCTCGGCAATGCCGCGGTCGATGGTGACGCTGAATGGTTGCATCGGGATTCCCCCTCAGGAAAGTCGGCGGTACAGCGCGTCCAGGTGCCGCTCGGCATCCTGGACGATCTGCTCTATCAATTCGGCGCAACCGGGCAGGCTGTCGATACCGGCAGCCACCTGCCCGGCCGGCAGCACGCCCTCGGCAGGGCGGCCTTCGACCATGGCCTTCTGGATCACCATCGGTGCGTTGGCGGCCATCAGGCTCTGGGCGGCAGTCAGGCCGCCGCCCTGGCGCATTTTCAGCGCGCTGCCCAGCAGCTCGCCCAGGCCCAGGCCGGTATGGCGGCGGTAGGCCAGGCCGCTGCGCAGCGCCAGCAGCCAGCGGCGCAGGCTGCCGCCGGCCTCCAGCGAATCCAGCAGCTCGTTGCGGATCATGCGTTGCGGCATGCCGTCGATGGCCCGGCTGACGATCACCTGGGCCGGGTCGCGCACCGCCAGGTAGCGCGCCAGCGTGGCGGCTGGCACCGGGCTCTCGGCGCTCATCAGAAAGCGCGTGCCCATGGCGATACCGTCGGCCCCCTGGGCCAGGGCCGCCACCAGGCCACGGCCGTCCTTGAAGCCGCCCGCGGCCACCACCGGCACCTGCACCGCATCGAGCACCTGGCCCAGCAGCATCGCCGTGGGCACGGTGCCGGTGTGCCCACCGCCCTCGCCGCCCTGCACGGTGACCACATCGGCGCCCATCTCCACGGCCTTCTGCGCGTGCTTGAGGGCACCGACGGTGGGCATGCAGACCACGCCGGCGTCCTTGAGGCGGGCGATCATCTGCTTGCCGGGCGAACGGCTGTAGCTCACCGCCCGCACCTTGTGGCGCAGCACCAGCTCGACGATCTCGGCGGCGTTGGCCTGGTACATGTGGAAGTTGACCCCGAACGGCTGGTCGGTGAGGCGCCGGGTTTCCACGATCGCCGCCTCCATCTGCCGCGGCTCGATGGTCGCCCCGGCGAGGAAGCCGAAACCACCGGCGTTGCAGGTGGCGGCCACCAGGCGCGGGTCGGCGACCCAGCCCATGGCCGTCTGGATGATCGGGTAGCGGCAACCGAGCAAGGCGGTCAGGCGCGTCTGCAGTGACACGGCCATCTCACGCCCTCCCCGCTTCACGTTGCGCGCTGGCCATGGAGCGGGCGTCGTGGCCGCCCAGGCGGTCGCCGCAGACCAGCTCGTTGTGGGCGTGGGCGAAGTGGTGCAGGCCGAACACCATGTCCATGGTGGCGCGCTTGCCCATCAGGTCCTCGGCGTTGTTCACCGCCTGCTTGGCCAGCTGCAGGCCCAGGCGCGGCATCTGTGCCAGCTGCTCGGCCATGGCCAGCGTGGCCTGCTCCAGCTGCTCGCGGGGGACGACCTGGTTGAGCATGCCCATCTGGTAGGCGCGGGCCGCCGGCATGGGGTTGCCCAGGAGCAGGAACTCCTTGGCGATACGCGGGTTCAGCTCGTGCACGTGGGCGAAATACTCCACCCCCGGTATGCCCATGCGCACCACCGGGTCGCGGAACCAGGCGTCGTCGCTGGCGACGATCAGGTCGCAGACCCAGGCCAGCATCAGGCCGCCGGCGATGCAGGCGCCCTGGACCATGGCGATGGTGGGCTTGGGCATGTCGCGCCAACGCCGGCACATGCCCAGGTAGACCTCCTGTTCACGGGCGTAGAGAAACTCGCCGCCCGGCTTGTTGACGTGGTCGTACCACAGGCTGACCCGGTCGAAGCTCTGGTCCACATCGCGCCCCGGGGTACCGATGTCGTGGCCGGCTGAAAAGTGCTTGCCCGCGCCGCGCAGCACGATGGCCTTCACCGCGTCATCGGCGCAGGCGCGGGCGAATGCCGCATCCAGGGCATAGGTCATGCGTGAGTTCTGGGCGTTGTGGAACTCGGGCCGGTTCATGGTCACCAGGGCCACCGCACCCCGTACTTCGTACAGCACCACCTCATCGGCGGGTGTGATGTCTTGCTCGCTCATTGCTGCTACTCCGATTCGAGGTGTTGGCCTTGTGCGGCTCAGCGCTGGCCGGGCGGGTTGCCCTTGAGCTGGCTGGCGCGCAGCGCGTGAGGGTCCAGCCGCTGGATCAGCTGCAGTTGCGCTGGGGTGGGCGCCGTGGTGAGCGGCACCTGCTCTGGCACATGCAGTTCGAAGCCGGTGTTGTCGCGCACCTCGTCCAGGCTCACCCCGGGGTGCAGCGAGCGCACCCGCACCTGGTGCCGAGGGCCGAGGAAGTCCAGCACGCACAGGTCGGTGACGATCAGGCGGATATCGATGTCTTCCAATGCCCAGCCACGGGCCAGGCGCGCCGGGTTGTAGCCCACCGACGAGACCATGTCGCACTCGCCCTCGACGAACACCCGGCGGTTGTGGCTGGGCACGTAGAACGAGTTGGCATGGCTGATGGAGTTGCCCGGCAGGCCACGCACGCCGAGCATCTGCGACTTGGGTTTGGCGTAGTCGCCGATGCACGACAGGTTGGCCTGGCCGAAGCGGTCGACCTGGATCGGCCCGATCATCGCGTGGCGCTTGCCGCTCCAGACGTTGTCGAAGATCCGCGAGAAGCCCATCCAGCTGTCGCGTTTGGGCTCATGGCCATTGCGCGGGCCTACCGGCACCGGTTCGGCGACCATGTAGGCCTCCGAGTCGGTCATCATCAGCCGGGGGTTGCCGTCGAGCATGCTCAGCGAAGCGGCCAGGCGCGGGATCACGCCAATGCCGGTGGCCAGCACCTCGCCGTCGTCGCGCCAGGCCTGGGCGGCGGCGCAGATCATCAGTTCGGCGAGGCTGTAAGGGTGTGCGGTGGTCATGGCGTTCCTCGCTTAGAAAACCGGCAGGGGCAGTTGGCGGATGGCTTCGAGGCCGCCGCAACGTTCCAGGTACTGGGCGTGGGAACAGCCCACGTAGTGGTCGACGTACCCCTGCCAGTCGGCCTCGCTTTGCGCCGAGGCGGTGTAGGCCTTGAAGTGCGGCACATCGAAGCCATACAGCGGCGCGCAGGACGAGGGGTGTGCGCCCCCCGGCACATGGGCGACCGCGGTGGTCAGGTTGCGCTCCCAGAACACCTGGTGCGCACGCAACGGCTCGGCATGGAACCAGTCGCTGGGCACAAGTTCGTCGCAGGTGACGAAGGTGCGCGCCGCAGCCCGCACGAACAGGTCGTCCATGTAGTGGTCGGGGCCAGCGATCTGGCAGACGCCGCGGGCGTCGGCGCGGTCGACGTGGACCAGCGCCGCGTCGAGCTTGAGCGCCGGCATGGCGACCCAGTCACGGCCGTCGGCATACGGCGAGGCCACCAGCTTGATGTCCGGGTTGCAGCGCAGCACGTCGGTACCCAGGCCGACGGCCGTGGGGATGAAGGGCACGTTCATCGCTGCCGCCCGCAGGCCCAGCAGCAGCATGCCTTCATCGATTTCCATCACCTCGATGGCCCCTTCCTGGCGCGCCTTGCGAAAGTGCGGCTCCAGGGGAATGAAATCGAGGGACACGAAAGCGAACACCAGCTTCTTCACCTTGCCGGCAGCGCACAGCATGCCGACATCGGCCCCGCCGTAGGCGACGATGGTCAGGTCCTTGAGGTTCGAGCGCAGGATCTCGCGGATCAGCGCCATCGGTTTGCGCCGCGGGCCCCAGCCGCCGATGCCCAGGGTCATGCCGTCCTGCAGCTGGGCGACCATTTCGGCGGTGGTCATCTGTTTGTCCATGGGTACTGTCCTCATTGGCGGCCAACGCTGAAGTCATGGCCCCACTGGCTGACCACGGTGCTCTCGAACGGCGTGTGGCGGCTCCAGTCGACCACCAGCCCGTCGCAGCCGTACTCCAGGTCGAAACCCGAGGGCGTGCGCATGTAGAAGGAGATCATCTGGTCGTTGGTGTGCTGGCCGAGGGTGGCGGTCAGTTTCACGCCGTGGGCGTGCAGGCGATCCAGGCCGCGGCCGACTTCGTCGAGGCCGTCGACCTCGACCATCATGTGCACGCAGCCGCTGGCGACCGGGCACTCGAAGATCGCCAGGGAGTGGTGACGGCCGTTGTTGCAGTGCATGAAGTGAATGCGTTTTTCCGGCTCGGCCGGATCGGGGGTGAAGCGGACTTTCATCAGGTCCGAGAGGCCGAAGCCCATCAGCTGCTCGTAAAAATCACGGCAGCGTTCGAAGGTGGGCGCCGGCAGCACCACGTGGCCCATGCCCAAGTCGTCGCTGACGAAGGCGCGCACACCGACCGGCGAGACGAAGCGGGCAAAGTCCTGACGCGGGCCCCAGTACAGCTCGTGACGGTTGCCGTCGGGGTCGGCGAACAGCGCCAGCGCCTGTACCCGGCGCTGAGCGCACTGGCCGGCATCGCCCTGCTCCACGTTCACGCCGCCGGCACGCAGCTCGGTCACGGCCTGGTCGAAGGCGGCCTGGCCGGCCACCTCCCAGCCGCAGGCGCCGAAGCCGTCCTGGGCGCTGTGCTGCACCAGGATGCGGTAAGGGCGCTCGTCCATCTTCAGCAACAGCCGCTCGCCGGACACATCCTCGGTCACCATCATGCCCAGCACCTGGCTGGCATAGTGGCGCCACTGCTCCAGGTCGCGCGATTGCACGGTGACATACCCCAGGCCACGGATATCCATGTGCCGTCTCCTTGTCTGGTTACTGCTGTTTGCGGAAGTGCGGGATGACTTTCTCGCCGATGTTGCGCAGGGTCTCCAGCTGCGCCCACTGCGGCACGGTGCCCATCTGGCAGATGAACAGGATCTCGTCGGCCCCGGCGTCGATCAGCCGCTGCACATAGCCGATGCAGTCTTCGACGGTGCCGTAGGCGTGGTTGGGGTTCATCATCGCCATGGTCGGGTCGGAGAAGTCGACGCGCACTTCCTCGGAGGCGAAGCGCGACTTGATCACCGCCTGGCCGTTGCCGTCGACATAGGTGTCGTCCTTCCATTTTTCCGGGTCCGGGCGCTCGCCACCGCCGTACCAGTAGCCCAGCGATTCCATGAAGTAACGCTGGCCACGGATACCGATGTGGCGCGCCTGTTCGTTGTCCTCCAGCACGATCGCCGGGCACAGCGCGGCGATGTGGCGGTTGGGGCGGAAACCGACCTGCTTGCGTTCGTCACGGTTGTCGAAGGCCTCGTGGTACACCGCGACCTTCTTGGCGATTTCATCCGGCCCGCCGAAGCCCAGCACCAGCGCGCCCATGCCACGCCCGCCAGCGTTCTTCAGCGAGTCGGTGTTGGTGCAGGCCAGGTACATCGGCGGGTGCGGGTCCTGGTACGGCTTGGGGTGGATCGGCCGTTTCGGGATCTTGACGAAATCGCCGTGGTGTTCGATCTCGTCCTGCACGAACATTTTCGGGATCAGGTACATGGCCTCGTCGATCTGCGGCTGCAGGGTCGCCAGGTCGTAGCCGAAGGTGCCGGCCTCCTGCTGGGTACCGCCCTTGCCCACGCCGAAATGCACGCGCCCCTTGGACAGCAGGTCGAGGGTGGCGATGCGCTCGGCGACCTTCACCGGGTGGTTCATCGCCGGCGGCAGGCAGACCACGCCATGGCCGATGCCGATGCGCTCGGTCTTGCCGGCGACGAAGGCCAGCATGGTTTCGGGTGCGGACATGTGCGAGTAGTTGGTCAGCGCAGTGTGCTCCACGCACCAGAAGGTGTCGAAGCCCAGCTGGTCGGCCAGCACCGCCTGCTCGACGGTGTCATCGAAGATCTTGCGGTCACCCTCGCGGCTGGCATCGATGGTCTGGGCTTCGTATATCAGCGAGAATTTCATGTGCCTTTCCTTATTGTTCTGCAGATTTGGCCGGGAGCCCGGCCTTGATCACATCCTCACGCATTGCCCGGGCGCTCGAATCCCACAAATGGACTAGCCGAAAGCGGTGAGCGCCCGGTGCGTTCAGAGGAAGAAGTCGGTGCTGTCCTGGCCCATGCTCACCGCCCCCAGGTTCCAGGCGTACTTGGCCGGGCTGTTGGCCACATGGGCGCGGCCGGTGTGGATGTCACGGAAGGCGCGATTGATCGGGTGGTCGCGGAAGATGGTCGATGCGCCGCTGTTGAACATCAGCTCGGCGACCGCCTTGGCGCAGCGGTCGACCACCAGCGCCGAGTCGTAGCGCATCTTGACCCGCAGTTGCATGTCCAGCGGGGTGCCGTCGCGGGCGCTGCCCAGCATCAGCTCGAAGTTGCGCAGCAGCACGCTGCGGCACTCGTCGACACAGACCATGGCGTTGGCCAACGCGCTCTGCGCCGCCGGGTCCTGCAGCACCTTGCGGCCATCGTTGACGGCGACTCGCGCTCGGTTATGGGCGATGAAGTGGTCCACCGCCCCCTGCAAGGCACCGATCGCCGAGGTCGACACCGCACGCACGAAGATCTGCCCGAACGGCAGGCGATACAGCGCCGAGGTGTTCACCTGGTTGCCCGGGCTCTGCTGCATGAAGCCGTCGGCGGCCCGGTGGGTGCGGTATTCGGGCACGAAGGCGTTGTCGACCCGCACGTCGTGGGAGCCAGTGGCTTCCAGCCCCATGACGTTCCAGTTGTCGAGTATCTGGTAGTCGCTGCACGGCACCAGGAAGGTTCGATAGTCCGGCGCGCCACCCGGTGTTTCCGGCGGCACCAGCGCCCCAAGGAAGGCCCACTGGCAGTGCTGGCTGCCGGAAGAAAAGCCCCAGCGACCGCTCAGGCGAAAACCACCCTCGACCCGTTCCACCTTGCCCACCGGCATATAGGAAGACGAGATCAGCACGCTGCTGCTCTGCCCCCACACATCCTGCGCGGCGCGGTCGTCGAACAGCGCCAGCTGCCAGTTGTGGATGGCGACCACACCCAGCACCCAGGCCGATGACATGCAGCCTTCGGCCAGGATCATCTGTACTTCGAAGAAGTCTTTGGGCTCGAGCTCCAGGCCTTGCCACCGGGCCGGCTGGAGGATGCGAAAGAAGCCTGCCTCGTGGAAGTCGGCGATGGTGGCTTCCGGCAGGCGGCCTGCCTGGGCGGCCTGGGCGGCACGCTCGCGCAGCACCGGCACCAGTTCGCGCGCTCGTTGGCGCAGGGTTTGACGGGTGAGGTCGTTGTTCATCTTGTTGTTCTCCTCTGGTCGCCCCGTTCGCCGGAGCGCATGCGAGAGAGGCGCTAAAGCCTCCACCGCCGGCATTGCAACAAGGCGTACAGGGTTCGGCATCCCTCAAACGGACCATGCGCAGAGCGCACCGACTAGTCCCCTCGGACGATGTTGGCCATTGCCAGCGTTGCAAGAATCCATCGCACTGAAACCGCCAACACCGAGGCCGTGCGATGAACGACAACTCACTCAAAGCCGACATGCTCCAGGCCATGCGCCGCCTGGCCAAGTCCGTCACCATCATCAGCACCAGCGACGGCAGCCAGCGCTTTGCCATGGCCGCCACTGCGGTCGACTCGCTGAGCACCGAGCCGCCATCGCTGCTGATCTGCGTCAACCAGAGCGCTTCCCCCCACGCGGCGCTGGCCGCCGGTGCCGGCTTCTGCGTGAACATCCTGGGCCTTGAACAACAGCACCTGGCCCACCTGTGCAGCGGCAGCATCAAGGGCGAGGCGCGCTTCGGCCAAGGCCAGTGGCTGACCAGCGACGAAGGCATCCCCTACCTGGCCGACGCCCAGTCGTCGATCCTCTGCCGCCAGGACGGCCAGTTCGCCTACGGCACCCACACCATTTTCATCGGCCGCATCCTGCGCATTCACACCACCCCGACCATCACGCCGCTGGTGTACCTGGACGGCCACTACACCACCACCGCCAAACCTGTGCCCCTCGCGGCCAGTGCCGGCTGAGGCGCCCATGACAGCGCGGGCGGTGATGGCACCGCTGCGGGTGGGCCAGGCGCAGCAACTGCAATGGCAGCAGCAGGCCGACCTGGTGGTGGTCGGCTTCGGCGGCGCGGGCGCCAGCGCCGCCATCGAGGCGGCCAGCCGTGGCCTCTCGGTGCTGGCTCTGGAACGGTTTGCCGGCGGCGGCGCCACCGCACTCAGCGGCGGCGTGGTCTATGCCGGAGGCGGCACGCCGCAACAGCAGCAGGCCGGTTACCCGGACAGCCGTGAGGCCATGTTCGCCTACCTGCGCCAGGAGGTCGGCGATGCTGTCAGTGAACCCACGCTGCGTAGCTTCTGCGACGCAAGCGCTGACCAGCTGAGCTGGCTGGAACGCCAGGGCGTGGTGTTCGAAGGCAGCATGGCGCCGCACAAGACCTCCTACCCCAGCGACCGCTACTACCTCTATTACTCCGGCAACGAAGCCGTGCCGGCCTATGCCGCCACGGCCGAACCTGCGCCACGCGGGCACCGTGCCAAGGGCCATGGCCTGTCTGGCGCCAGCCTGTTCGCGGCCCTGGCCGACAGCGCCCGGCGCCAGGCCGTCACGGTGCGCACTCAATGCCAGGTACGTCGCCTGGTGATCGACCGGGATGACCAGGTGGTGGGTGTGGAGGCCTGGCAGTTGCCGCAGGGCAGCCGCGCAGCTCGCCAGCATGCCCGGCTTTCGCGGTGGGCGGCGGCGGTGCACATGTACGCACCGGCATTGTCCGCCCGCCTGCGGGCACGCCTGCAACGCATCGAACAGGCATCCGCCCGACCGATACTGATACGTGCGCTCCATGGCGTGCTGCTGAGCAGCGGCGGCTTCGTGTTCAACCGCACACTCTTGCAGCAATTCGCCCCTCGCTACCTGGCCGGCCTGCCGCTGGGCAGCAGCGGGTGCGACGGCAGCGGCATCGAACTGGGCCGCAGTGCCGGGGGCAGCCTTGGGCAGATGCACAAGGTCAGCGCCTGGCGCTTCATCAACCCGCCGCTGGCCTGGGCCCGGGGGCTGATCGTCAATGCCCGCGGCGAGCGCTACTGCAACGAGGAAGTGTATGGCGCCACCCTTGGCCATGACATGGTCGAAATGCACGATGGCCGTGCCCTGCTGATCCTTGACCGCCACCTGCGCAACCAGGCGCTGCGGCAGGTGGGGCCGGGCAAGGTGTGGTCGTTCCAGCGCCTGCCGGTGCTGCTCAACCTGCTGTTCAACTGCCGGCGCGGCAACAGCCTCGAACAACTCGCCCAGCGCTGCAAGCTGCCGGCACCGGCCCTGCGCAACAGCGTCGACACCTATGGCCGCGCCGCCCGCGGCGAAATCGACGACCCGCTAGGCAAGTCACCTGCCATGCGCCACGACCTGAGCCAAGGCCCCTGGTACTGCCTGGACCTGTCCTACGACAGCCGCCTCTACCCCTGCCCGACCCTGACCTTGGGTGGCCTGCGGGTGTGCGAGCAGAGCGGCCAGGTGCTCGACGAACGGGGCAGGCCGATCACCGGGCTGTACGCCGCCGGCCGTTGTGCGGTGGGCGTGGCCTCCAACCTGTATGTCTCCGGCCTGTCCCTGGCCGACTGTGTCTTTTCTGGCAGACGCGCTGCGGCCCATGTTGCCGAGCGCCATGCCAGCCACCCTAACCCCCAAGGAGAACACCCATGCAACGTGTAGAAGGAAAGGTCTGCCTGGTCACTGGCGCCGCCAGCGGCATCGGCCGTGAAGATGCCCTGCTGCTGGCCAGCCAGGGTGCCCGCGTGGTGCTCACCGACCTCAACGACCAGGCCGGCCGTGAAGTGGCCGCGCAGATCGGCGAGAATGCCCTGTTCATCAAGCACGACATCGCCAGCGAAAGCGATTGGCAGCAGGTGATCGCCACCACCCTGGAACACTTCGGCCGCCTCGACGTGCTGGTGAACAATGCCGCGATCCTGGCCATGGGCACCATCGAGGACACCAGCCTGGAACTGTGGCAGAAGGTGCAGAAGATCAACGGCGAGGGTTACTTCCTCGGCTGCAAGTACGCCATCGAGGCGATGAAGAAGACCGGCGGCGGCTCGATCATCAACATGTCGTCGGTGGCGGCGCTGGGCGCCATGCCGCTGTTCTGCGCCTACTCGGCCTCCAAGGGCGCGGTGGCGGCCATGACCCGCTCCATCGCCCTGCACTGCAAGCAGCAGGGCTATCGCATCCGCTGCAACAGCGTGCACCCGGACGGCGTCAACACGCCCATGACCCAGGCCCTGGCCGGCGGCCAGGCGATCCCCCAGGAGGTACTCGACCAGGACCCGATGAACCGCATGTGCGCGCCGCGTGATATCGCCAATGTGGTGCTGTTCCTGGCCAGCGACGAGTCGCGCTTCGTCAATGGCGCCGAGCTGCGGGTGGATAACGCTCAGTTGATCAGTGGCATCTGACATGAACGTCCTGGCTGCTGCAGAACCGACCCCGACCGCCAGCGCCACAGCAGGCGAGCTGCGCCTGCAGGTGTGCGCGATCATCGATGAAACCGCCGACGCCCGTTCGCTGGTGTTCGAGGTGCCCGAAGCGCTGCGTGCACGCTTTGCCTACAAGCCTGGGCAGTTTCTCGGTTTTCGCGTGAACGTCGGGGGGCAGCGGTTTACCCGCTGCTACTCGATGTCCAGCTCGCCGTGGACCGATGCCAGGCCCAAGGTGACCGTCAAGCGCGTCGACGGCGGGCGCGTGTCGAACTGGATGAACCAGTGCGTGCAGGTGGGCGACTGGCTCGAGGTGCTGCCACCGGCCGGGCATTTCTGCATCGACCCGCACCAGGCCGCCGACGACAGCCGGCCACTGGTGCTGTTCGGTGGTGGGTCGGGGATCACCCCGGTGTTCTCCCTGCTCAAGGCCGTGCTGCACAGCGGCCAGCGCCCGGTGCTGCTGGTGTACGCCAACCGCGACGAAGCGTCGGTGATCTTCCGCGACGAACTGCGCCAGCTCGCCCGGGCACACCCGGAGCAACTGCAGGTGGTGCACCTGCTGGACTCGGTGCAGGGCTACCTGGAGGCTGCGCAGGTGCGCCAACTGGTGCGCCAGTGGCGCGGCGCGGATTACTTCATCTGCGGGCCGGGGCCGTTCATGGATACCGTGGAGGGCACCCTGCTGGCCCTGGGCGAGCCGCGAGAGTGCATCCACGTGGAGCGCTTCGCTTCACCGCCGGACCCGGACAGCGTGGCGGTTACCCAGGCGGCCATCGAGGTGGAAGGTGCCGTGTGCGAGCTGCTGGTGGTGGAGCTCGACGGCATGACCCACCAGATCGTGCCGCGCCCCGGCGACACCTTGCTGCAAAGTTGCCGTGCGGCGGGGCTGGATGTGCCGTTCTCGTGCGAGGAAGGGTTCTGCGGGGCCTGCATGTGTACCGTGCAGGAGGGCCAGGCGCAGCTGACCCGCAATGATGTGCTCAGCAGCGCCGAGCTCGAAGCGGGCTGGACCCTGGCCTGCCAGGGGCATCCCCAGGGGGCTCGGGTGCACGTGAAGTTCCCCAGCTGATGCCACTAGTCCTTGCGGACGATCCCGACAGGCTCGGCAACAGGTAGACTCGCCAGCGGAAACGCTCCACAACAATAAGACAGAGGGTTTGAATATGGCTCGTTTGCAAAGCAAGGTCGCCGTGGTTACAGGCGCTGCGTCGGGTATCGGCCTGGCCTGTGTTCGCCGCTTCAGCGCCGAGGGCGCCCAGGTGGTCGGGTTCGACGTCGGCCAGCCGCCTGAAGATTTCCCTGGCCTGTTCATGACCTTGGACGTGCGCCATGAAGAGCAGGTGCAGCAGGTGATGACCGAGGTCATCCAGCGCTTCGGCCGTATCGACGTACTGGTCAATGCCGCCGGCGTGGCCAGCCAGGGCAGCGTGACCACGGCCAACACCGCCGACTGGCAGCGCGTGCTGGACATCAACCTGACCGGCAGCATGCTCACCAGCAAGCATGTGCTGGGGCAGATGCAGGCTCAGCGCAACGGCTCGATCATCAACATCGGTTCTATCTTCGGCCTGCAGGGCTGCGACGGCAACGTGGCCTACAACGTGTCCAAGGGCGGTATCAACCAGCTCACCCGCAGCATGGCCATCGACTACGGCCACGCCAACATCCGCGTCAACGGCCTGTGCCCGGGCCTGATCGAAACGCCGATGACCAGCATGGTCCGCGAGCAGCAGGCGTTTCATGACTTCTTCGCCTCGCAGCACATGCTCAGCCGCTCGGGGCAACCGGAAGAAGTGGCCAGCGTCGCCCTGTTCCTGGCCTCGGACGATGCGTCCTTCGTCAGCGGGCAGATGATCGCCGTGGACGGTGGTTTCTCCGCCGGCCGCCGCTTCGCCCCGCCCAGCGCCTGACCCATTCGGCCGGGCCCACGGGCCCGGCCATCCCCTTGGCTTATCGATCCTCTGCCTGAGGAGGCCCCATGCCGCCCGTGGAAAACGCTCAGACCCTCCCGCAACTCTTCGCCCTGGCCGCCGCTGCCTACGGCGAGCGCCCGGCCATCGAAGAGGCCGGGCAACCCATCAGCTACCAGCGCCTGGACCAGCTACGCCGGCTGGCGGCACGCGCCCTGCTGGCACTGGATGTGCCGGTCGCGGCGCGGGTGGCGGTGTGGGCGCCCAACCTGTGGGAGTGGATCGTCGCCGCCGGTGCCCTGCACAGCGTCGGCGCCACCCTGGTGCCGCTCAACACCCGCATGAAAGGCGCCGAAGCGGCGCAGGTCCTGCGTGACAGCGACACCTGCGTGCTGTTCTGCATCAGCCACTTCCTCGACACCGACTACCCTGCCCAGCTGGCCGGGCAAGCATTGCCTGCACTGCGCCAGGTGATCCACCTGCGCCCTCAGGGCGAGGTTGCCGGCGGCCTGGCCTGGGACGATTTCCTCGCTCTGGCCGACCAGGTCGATGAGGCGCGGCTGACCGAACGCGAGCAGCAGGTGAACAGCGAGACCTTGTCGGACCTGCTGTTCACCTCCGGCACCTCGGGCAAGCCCAAGGGTGTGATGACCGGCCATGGCCAGAACCTGCGGGTGGTGCGTGACTGGAGCGAGATCGTCGGCCTGCAGGTGGGTGACCGTTACCTGATCGTCAACCCGTTCTTCCACTCGTTCGGCTACAAGGCGGGTTGGCTGGCGGCCTTGATGCGTGGCTGCACGCTGCTGCCACAGCAGGTGTTCGACACCCGGGCGCTGCTCGAATGCATCGAGCAGGAACGCATCAACGTGCTGCCTGGGCCACCGACCCTGTACCAGTCGCTGCTGGCCCATCCGCAGCGTGGTGAGTACGACTTGGGCAGCTTGCGCGTGGCCGTGACCGGGGCAGCGTCGATCCCGGTGGAGATGATCCGGCGCATGGGCAGCGAGTTGGGTTTTGCCACCATCGTCACGGCTTACGGCCTGACCGAGGCCTGCGGTTTCGTCACGATCTGCCGCACTGGCGACAGCGCCGAACGGGTTGCCACCACTTGCGGGCGCGCGATGCCTGATGTGGAAGTGCGCTGTGTCGATCCGCAGGGGCGGCCGGTAGCGGCCAACACGCCGGGCGAGGTTCTGGTGCGGGGCTATAACCTGATGCGAGGTTACCTGGACGACCCCCATGCCACGGCCGAAGCGATCGATGAGCAAGGCTGGCTGCATACCGGGGATGTGGGCGTGCTCGATGAAGAGGGCTACCTGCGCATCACCGATCGACTGAAGGACATGTTCATCACCGGCGGGTTCAATGTGTACCCGGCGGAGATCGAGCAGGCCCTGGTGCGCTACCCGGGCGTGGCCCAGGCGGCGGTGATCGGGATTGCCGATGAACGCCTCGGGGAGGTGGCCATGGCGTTTCTGCTGCCGGTGGCGGGGCAGCGACTCGATGAGGCTGCGGTGCTGGCCTGGTGCCGGGAGCAGATGGCCAACTACAAGGTGCCGCGGCGGGTCCAGGTGCTGGACAACATGCCGCTCAATGCCACGGGGAAAGTGGCCAAGCAGATATTGCGCAGTTGGGTGGCGGTGCCTGCTTGAGGGGGCCGCTACGCGACCCATCGCCGGCAAGCCGGCTCCTACAGGTACTGCGCAGTCCCGTACTTGTGGGAGCCGGCTTGCCGGCGATGGGCTGCACAGCAGCCCTAGATCACCCGAGCCGGGTGCTGCCGACGCGGCTCACCCAGCATCGCCCGGTGCGAAGGCGGCTGGCGCCCGTCAGCCTCGGCAATGCCATAGCGCGGTGCGACCTCGGCACTGATCAGCGTCTGCCCGCTGTAATCCGCCAACTGCGGATCATTGAGCAGGGCATGGATCAACCGGCCATTGAACCCCGGCGTCTCGGCATTTTCCAGGAACGCCCGATACTGCTCGCCATGCTGCTCCCCGGCTATGCGCGTACGCTCGGTCAACTGCGGCCCCAGCCACAGTGACACGGCGGCCACCCCACGCCCTTCGAAATCCACGGCCATGTCCGCTGCCAGCTTGTCGCACCCGGCCTTCTGCGCGCCATAGGCCGGCCCGTGCATGTAGCAACCGGCGCCGAACGACGAGGTGAAGCACACCAGCGCCTGGCCGTAAAGGGTCGCACCGCCCTGCCCCGGCACCCGGCCGGTGACGTACACGGTCATGCCCTTCTCCCCCAGGGGCCAGAGCAATACCCCGCCCCACGCCTCGGCTGGCGCCTGTCACCAGCGCCACCTGTCGCCTGTCTGTGTACATGCTTCTATCTCCCGGTCAGGGCCAGGGTGAACTCACCCTGGCGTTGCTGGCTATTGACGCGAATCTGGTTGGCGGCCAGGTAACCGAAGGTCATGGCAGGCCCGAGGCTGGCATCCGGGCCGATGGCGTACAGGCCCTGGGCGCCGGGGCTCATCGCCAGGCTACGCACGCAACTTCCCGAGGCGATGATCACCCCATGGCGGGCCTTGATGTTCAGCCATTGCCCGTCGCGCCGCACGCGGGCGCCGCCGAGGCGATGGCCAACCATCAGCAGTTGGTCGAGCGGGCAGTTCAACCACAGCGGCAGGCCGCGGTCGAGCAGTGAGCAACGCAAGGCGCCGACCAGGGCGCTGCCCTGGGTGAGATAACGGTCGCGCCGCGACAACCTGCGGCCCTCACGGTCACGCCAGTAGCGCCACAGCACGGTTGCCGCCAGGCCCAGCCAGCCCTTGCCGCGGTGAACAAGCACCTGCGTTTCGGTCAGGGTCATGGCCATGCGCCCCATCAGCAGCGAGCCGGGCGACGGCTCGCGCATGCGCAGCAATTCCTCGCCCAGGGCTGCGCCCTCGAAGGGTTTGGGCTCCAGGGAGACGATGCGTACGCGCGTGTCGCGCTCAAGGTACTCGAGCATGGCGCGGCCCTGTTCGGGAACCCGAACCCTGCCGCCAGTAGCCACCGAGGTACCGCCGTACTGATCGCGCTTCTCGATCAGCAGGGTATCCAGGCCCAGGTCATGGGCCCGCAGCGCGGCGGTCATGCCGCCAGCGCCCGCCCCGACCACCAGCACATCGCAGCATTCATCCCACCTGATCATCCGCGTACCTCCGTCGGGCAGATCGCACCACGGCCCGCGCGGGGCCATCGGCCAGGGATTGTCCAACGCACGGCGTGACCGGGCATCGTCCAATGGGACTATCGAGTCGATGCACCGTGCGCGTAGTCCACTTGGACGATGTTGCTGCCAAGGCCCCATCCCATAGTCGTGCCTGCACCACCTACCCAAAACGTCGGACGGGCAGGCATGCCCGCGCACGAGGACGACAATGATAAGAACAACAATCGCCCAGCCACCGCTCAACACGTACGTAAGCCTGCCCCTGCTGCTGCTGGCCGGGAGCCTCAGCCAACCGGCCAGCGCCCTGACCTTCCAGCCCAGCGATGACCTCAGCGTCGACTGGGACACCACGTTGAGCTACAGCCTTGCCTGGCGTACCGAGAAACGCGACCACAAGCTGGTGGCCAATGCCGATGGCAACGACGGCGACAATGCATTCGACCGGGGCAGCCTGATCACCGACCGCGTGGGTTTCCTCACCGAGGCCAACCTGCGCTGGCAGGACAACTACGGCGTGTTCATGCGGGCCTCGGGCTTCTACGACCGGGCCTACGATCAGAGCAACGACAACGACACCGGCACCTCCAACTGCTTTGCCAGCGGCGTGTGCAGCAAACCGAACCGCTTCCCCAAGGACACCGTCGACCAGCACCGCGATGACCTGCGCATGCTCGATGCCTATGCCTATGGCACCTGGGACATGGCCGGGCACAACCTCAACCTGCGCGTGGGCGACCAGGTGGTGAGCTGGGGTGAAAGCCTGTTCTATCCGGGTGTCTCGGGCGCACAAAGCCCGGTGGACGCGACCAAGGCGACCACGCCAGGCGTCGAGGTGAAGGAAGTGCTGCTGCCGGTCGGCCAGATGTTCAGCCAGTTCAGCCTGACCGACGACCTGGATGTGGAAGCCTACTACCAGTACAAGTGGGAGAAGACCCAGATGTTCGGGGTCGGCAGCTACTTCTCCACCACCGACTTCATCGACCGGGGCGGCTACAGCGACGCCACCGGCTTCGTCAGGCGCCTGAAGGACGACGAGCCCAGCGACAGCGGCCAGTACGGCGTGGCCTTGCGCTACAGCGCCGCCTCGCTGAACAACACCGAATTCGGCCTGTACTACGTGCGCTACCACGACAAGACCCCGACCCTGGACTTCCAGAGCGACCTGGGCTTCTACCGTGCCCGCTACTTCGACAACATCGACCTGTATGGCGCCAGCTTCGCCACCGTGCTCGGCGATACCAGCCTGGCCGGCGAAGTCAGCTACCGGGACGGCCAGCCGGTGATGGTCGACAACGGCTTCTCCAGCGCGGTGCGCGCCGAGACCTTGCAGGCACAGGTCTCGGCCATCCACGTGTTCGGGCCGAATGCCTTCTCCGACAACACCACCCTGACCGGGGAGCTGGTCTACAACACCGTGCTGAACAACGACAAGTCCGACCCGCTGACCCTGGCCCCCGGCCTCACCCTCGACGGCACCGACAGCCTGGTGGGCGACCGCGATGCCTGGGGTTACACGGTGCAGGTCAACTTCGACTACAACGACGTGTTCAGTGGCTGGGACATGTCGGTGCCGATCAACTTCAGCACCGCCGCCCAGCACGACAGCGCCCTCACCGGCTCGATCAACTATGGCCAGGGCGACGATCGCGCCAGCATCGGCACGACCTGGCGCTACCTCGGCAACTTCACCGTCGAAGCGCTCTACAGCGCCTTCCTGGGCAATGCCAACAACTCGCCCTGGGCCGACCGCGACAACGTCGCACTCAACTTCAAATACCGGTTCTGAAGCCCTGAATGAGGATCAACGACATGCATGACTTCAAGCACACCTGGCTGCGCGCCACGCTTACCGCCACCCTGCTGAGCAGCAGCGTGGCCCTGCAGGCCAGCGCCAATGGCAGCGATGCCGCGCAATTGGGCAAGACCCTGACCCCGATCGGCGCCGAGCGCGCCGGCAACGCCGATGGCAGCATCCCGGAGTGGACCGGCAAGTGGCGCGGCACCCCGCCACAGGTGAAGTTCGACGGCCCCGGCAGCCCTTACCCGGACCCCTACGCCAACGAAAAGCCGTTGTTCGTCATCACCGCGCAGAACATGGACCAGTACGCCGAAAACCTTTCCGAAGGCCAGAAGGCGCTGTTCAAGCGTTACCCCGCCACCTTCAAGATGCCGGTCTACCCCAGCCACCGGGATTTCCGTGCCGACAAGGACACCGAAGCGGCGATCTTGCGCAACGCCCAGAGCGCCAAGCTCAGCGCCGACGGCAATGATGCACTGGAGGCGTTCGGCGCCTCGCCGTTCCCGCTCCCGAAGAACGGCAACGAGCTGATCCTCAACCACAACATGCAGGCACGGGCAATCACCGAGGAGGCCAACTACAACCAGGTGGTTGTCTATGCCGACAACAACCGGGTGCTGGAGAAGGTCAACTACAAGATCTACTCGCTGTGGTCGGACCCCAAGCAGAACGCCCAGAGCACCAACGGCGTCTTCACCAACTTCCTGCTCACCACGCTGGAGCCGGTGCGCAAGAAAGGCGAAATCATTGTCGGTCACGAATTCACCGACTCTGCCGCGCAACCCCGCCAGGCCTGGCAGTACACCCCCGGCCAGCGTCGCGTGCGCCGGGCGCCGACCGTGGGCTACGACTCGCCAACCGGCGCCGGTGGCTTCCGTGTGTACGACGAAGACCGCCTGTTCAACGGTGCGACCGACCGCTATGACTGGACCATCGTCGGCAAGAAAGAAATCTACATCCCCTACAACAACTACAAAATCGATGAACCGGACGTCAAACAGTCGGACATCATCAACGCCGCCGGCCACATCAACCCGGACCTGATGCGTTACGAGAAGCACCGCACCTGGATTCTGCAGGCCACGCTCAAGCCCAGCGCACGCCACATCTACGCCAAGCGCACCTTCTACATCGACGAAGACAGCTGGGCCGCCACCCTGGCCGACAACTACGATGGCCGCGGCCAACTGTGGCGCACCAACATGCAGACCTCGATCTATGCCTACGACATCCAGCGTTTCCACGCGCGTCTGGCCGTCTATCATGACCTGATTGCCGGCGCCTACATGGTCGACCGGCTGCTCGATCATCAGAAGCCGGCGCTGCTCAATGCCAGCAACTTCGGGCCTGAAGAGTTCACCCCAGGCAACCTGCGCAAACTGGGTACCCGCTGAGCGCAGATCCGCTGAATGAAAAAGCCCCGCCAGTGCGAACTGGCGGGGCTTCTTCTTGGGTGGGCGTTTTGCGTTGGCTGTCGCGCCCTCATCGCCGGCAAGCCGGCTCCCACCTTTACAGCGGCGCACTCACTGTGGGAGCCGGCTTGCCGGCGATGAGGCCAGCGCAGACTGCCGTAGCAATAAGCCCCGTGAACCGCGCACCTCAACCGGGATAACACTCCGCCAGCAGCTCAGCCAACCGGGGCAGTTGATCCGCGCTGAGGCGATTGATACCCGCTGCCCGAACTCGCCCACCGCCCGTTGCAAACTGACGGCAGAATTCATCTGCCGACCACACCGCATCAGCCGGCACCCTCAAGCTGAACATCCAGCTCCCGTCGGCCTTGGCACTGAGCAACCCCACGGCTCGCGCCGGCGCCTCAGCCGCGAGGCTGTTGGCGAGCACGCCACTTACCCGCCGCGCCCACGGTTGTTGCGGCAAACGGAACAGGCGCATGCCCTCGGCCTCGCGCCACGGCGACAGATCGGCAGCGGCAGCCATATCCGCAGCATGGCCGGCACGCAGCACGGTAAAACTCTCGCTGCGTCGCACGAAATCCAGCGGGTCGCTGTACGGCAACAGCTGCGCAGCCAGGGCCAGCGGCTCGAAGTGCAGATCAGCAAGGTGATCGCCGTAGGCGTTGTAGTTGAGCAATTGCCCCAGCTCCGCCAAAGCCGCCACTTCATGCTCGGCCAACCCATGCCGCTCGGCCAGCGCACGTGCAGGCCCCGGCATGCCGTCGCCAAACGCGGCAGCCACTGCCCAGCGATGCGCCTTGCCATGCAACCAGGTATCGACCAGCAGGCTGGTGCACACGTGCGCTGCAGTGTCGATATGCGCCTCGAAGGCCGGATGCCGCGGCAGCTCGCCGGCAAAGTGGTGGTCGAAGTAGCGAACCTGTACGCCATCGGCCAGCAGCCGCTGCACGTCTTCACGGTTCTGCTCGTGGGCGATGTCCAGCACCGTTACCCGCTCGCCCGGCCGGGCCTGGACCCGGCGCAACAGTGCAATGTCGCGCTTGACCCCGCTGACCAGCCGCACAGCCGGGTCGAGTTCGCCCGCCAGGCGCAGTTGCTGCAGAGCGCACAAGCCATCGGCGTCGCCATTGAAGGCGCAATGATCGATCATGCGTGTGCCCTCAATGCATCACTTCGCCGCCATTGGCGTCGAGCTGTGCGCCATTGACCGCGCTGGAGTACTCCGACGCCAGGAACACCGCCGCGCGGGCGCACTCCTCATCGGTGCGCATGCGGCCCCCGGGAATGCCGGCGCTGAACTCGGCCTTGGCCTGCTCCTCGCTGATCCCTCGCGCTTGCGCACTCTGGCGCACCACGGCCTGCACCGGCTCGCCCCACATCCAGCCGCAGGCCAGGGCATTGACGCGAATGCCGTGCACCGCTTGCTCGCTGGCCAGATAACGAACGCTGGCGGCCAGCGCGGCCTTGGACGCCGAGTAGGCCGCACCGCCCTGGTAGGGCTTGCGCACACCCAGGGTATTGATCATGACCACCGCACCACCGCCCTGCTCGCGCATGGCCGGCAGCACGGCCCGGGTCATGTTCAGCGACCCCAGCAGGTTGACCTCCAGCGCTTCACGCAACGGGCCATTGTCCTCCTCCTCCACGGCCTGGAACCCACCGTGGGCAAAGGCACTGTTGACCAGCGCATCGATACGCCCGAACGCCGTCAAGGTCGCTTGGGCAAAGTGCGCGCAGGCGTTGGGGTCGGTGATGTCGGTGGGCACGCACAGCACCTGGCAATCGTGGCCCAGGGCGACGATGCGGGACTGAGCCTCTTGCAGCCGCTCGGCACTGCGCGCACCGATCGCCACGGCGCGGGCGCCTTCACGCGCAGCCTCCAGTGCCAGCTTCAGGCCCAGGCCTGGGCCGATCCCGGAGATCATCACGACTTTGTTCTTCAGCAGCATGGTGTTTCTCTCTTGTTGTTGTGGAGTCAGGCTGGGGTACGCAAGTGGCGGGCGCGGTATTCGGCGTAGTCCCGCTGCAGGATGGCGTCACTCAGGCCGAACTGTTCCGGGGAGTACTGGTGGCTGGCGCGCTTCTCACGGCCGTTGTCGGCCAGCCAGCGGGTAATGGCCTCGCGAACCGGCTCGCTCAAGTCCAGGCCGGCAAATTGATAGATGCGCTCCACCACCGCCAGCGGCTCGCGCACGGTGTCCTCGAAATGCACATCCAGCACGCACCGTTCCGGCAGGCGTTCGCGCACCGCCATGGCATGGCGCATGGCCCGGGCCATGCGCCGATTCCACTGCTCGCCCACGGCCAGGGCATCGGCGTTGTCGCTGTACAGCCGCCACAAGGTATGGATGAAGCTGGCCAGCGACGGGAGGGTACTGGCGGGTTCGCGGTGGGTGAGAATCACCTGGGCACCCGGAAACACCTTGAACAGCAGCTCCAGCGTGTGCAGGTGCTGGGGGCTCTTGAGCAGCCAGCGCCGGCCGGAGGCCACGCCGCGCAAGCCCTGCTGCCACTGCAGGAACTGCAGGCAGCGCTTGAGGTATTGGTAGACCTGGGTCTGGTCCTGGCGGTCCAGCCAGGCGGTGTAGCTCGGTACATTGACGTAGGCGTCCATGGCACAGAGGAAGCTGTGCTCCATGAGCATGAATTCTTCGTCGGCCTGCTCGGCGTCCAAGGGATGGATCGCCATCAGTTGCGGCAGATGCTGCACCATGGACGCCACTTCGGCGCAGGCCTGCGCGATGCGCGCCTCTGGCCTTGCAGGGTCTTCACCCGGCCGGGGTGCCGGGTAGCGGGTTTCCCACCACTGGGCCTTGTTGAACTGCGGGTCTACCGCCAGGGTGCGCTGCAACAGGGTGGTGCCGGTACGTGGCAGGCCGACGATCACCAGAGGGTCGTCGATGGGCTGTTCGAGGATCTGCGGGAAACGCTTGCAGTAGTCTTCGATGACCAGGCGGTTGACCAGTTGCGCCAGCAGTTTCTCGCGCAGCAGGGTACGCCCGTGGGGTGCCAGCTGCGCCTCGCGCTCCAGGGCATCGGCCAGTACCGCCAGGCCCTCGCGGAAGTTTCCCTGGCCAAAATCCTGCAGGCCTGCGGCACGGGCGCTGGCTTCGGCGAGCAGGCATTGCGGGTCGAATTCACTGTTCATCGGGCAAGCTCCTCAAGCGCATGCCACTTCACCACGCGGGTGGTGGGGTGTACCGGGGTTTGTGCGCCTACCCAGCGCAGGCACAGGGTGCCGTGGGGGTGGCCGGCGGTTTCCAGCCAGTTCGCAAGGCCCGGATCGCGCGCACTGAGCACGATGCGCAGGCCGCCTTGCCCATCGAGTTGCGCCGCGTGTTTGTTCAGGCAGATGCGGTGGTAGCGATAGTCCAGCGACTCCATCCAGTAGTTGTTGATCTGCAGGTTCCAGAAGTCGCATTCCGGCACCTGGCTGACCTCGATCACCAGAGCTTCGTCGTCTGCCAGCGCCCAATACGAGTGGTAATAGAAAATGTTCGGGTCTCCACCCACCGACTGGCACAGGGGCTGATCGGCCGGTGGCAACTGATTGGCGTGCGCCTGGTAACCCTGGGCCCAGTCGGCGAACAGGCGCGCGGTGTTCTCGACGAACGCAGCAGCCCGTTGCAGGCCTTGCTGCAGGCTGGCGGCCTCCAGCGGTGGCGGCCGCTGGCCGGCGTCCAGCCGCTCGATGCGCAATTGCGCCGCCTGCTCGCTGGCACGGTCAAGGAAGGTCTGGCGCACGATCAGCGCGTTGCTCTCAGGCTCCAGGCGCAACCAGTTGCCGCTGGCCTGCGGCTCCTGGCTGAGGATGATTTCGAAGTTGCCATCGGCGTCCAGCTGCAACTGGCCGGCATCGATGAAGCCGGTCTGGATCATCTTGCCGTTGGTTTCGTAGCCCCCCTTCTGGGTACCGAAACTCAGGTAGGCCACGCTGCCGCGCTGGCCACTGACCCGGTAGCGCCGGCTGCCGTCGAGGCGGGCGTAGCGATAGAGATTGTCCGGGTTGTCGGCCCCGATCTTGGCGGTTTCGTGGGAGGGCGTGATGAAGCCGGGGAAGTCGGGGTCGGCGTATTCCAGGTGCATTTCCAGCGCGATGCGCAGCAGCCGCGTGAGGTAGCGAAACCCCTCGGCGCGGGTCTGTTCATCGGCCGGCGCTTCTGCGCGCAGGATCTGTTCGCCACTTCGCCGCAGCTGCTCGCAGAACCGGTTCCAGGTTTCGCCGCTGCATACCGCTTCTACGCTCTGTTTTTCGGTCATGTCGCTCTCCTTGGTCAGCGGGGGCACCGCCATGCCTGGAGAAATTAGGGAGCGCCGACACCGCCGTGCTACGTCCGAGCGGACGAGGAGCCTTGGGCGATATCCAGCGACGATCGCCCCTTGGCCCACTCAATGAGGAAAGTACTGATGACGACTGAAAAGAACCTGGTCCGCTCGGTCACCGTGGACATCGCCGCCCCCGCCGAACGGGTCTGGTCGATCCTGATCGACCTGCCCAGCTACCCGCAGTGGAACCCCTACACGGTCAAGGTCGAGTCCACCCTGCGCCTGGGCGATGCGGTCAACCTGTACCTGCCCAACCCGGCCTCGCCGGGTGAGCTGCTGCACGTGGTCGAATACCTGGCCGACTTCGAGCCGCACCGCCTGCTGGCCTGGGAGATGTACGCCAGCGCCGACAACCCCGATGCCGCCCGCCGCGAGCAGCTGATCGAGCGTACCGGCCCGGACAGCTGCCGCTACTGCACCACCGACCAGTTCCTCGGCCCGACCGCCGACACGGTCATGGCTAACCACGGCGCCTGGGTCAAGCAAGGCTTCGACGCCGTGGCCCTGGCGGTCAAGGCGCGTGCCGAAGCCCTGCACACCCGCTGATGTTCATGCCGCCGGCGCACTTCGTCCGAGCAGACGAAGAGGCGCCGGTGGCGCATTGCATACCGTGGGGTCAGCCGGGCCGGAGCCCGGACGATCATGAGGAGGTACGCAATGTTGACTCATCTGCAATGGCTGGAAGCCGAGAGCATCCAGATCATCCGCGAAGTGGTGGCCGAGTGTGAAAACCCGGTGATGCTTTACTCCATCGGCAAGGACAGCGCCGTCATGCTGCACCTGGCGATGAAAGCCTTCGCGCCCGGCAAGCCGCCCTTCCCCCTGCTGCACGTGGACACCACGTGGAAGTTCCGCGAGATGATCGAGTTCCGCGATCAGACCGCCCGCCGCCTGGGCCTGGAGTTGCTGGTGCACATCAACCCCGAGGGCGTGGAAAAGGCCATCGACCCCTTCACCCATGGCTCGGCGCTCCACACCGACGTGTGGAAGACCCAGGGCCTGAAGCAGGCACTGGACCAGTACGGCTTCGATGCCGCGTTCGGCGGGGCGCGTCGCGACGAGGAAAAATCCCGCGCCAAGGAGCGCGTGTTCTCGCTGCGCTCGGAGCAGCACCGCTGGGACCCGAAGCAGCAGCGCCCGGAGCTGTGGCGCCTGTACAACACGCGCAAGCGCAAAGGCGAAAGCCTGCGGGTGTTCCCGCTGTCGAACTGGACCGAGCTGGATATCTGGCAGTACATCTACCTCGAACAGATCCCCATCGTCCCCCTGTACTTCGCCAAGGAACGCCCGGTGGTGGAGCGCGACGGCACGCTGATCATGGTCGACGACCACCGCCTGCCGCTGCGTGAACGGGAAACCCCGCAGATGCGCAAAGTGCGCTTCCGCACCCTGGGATGCTACCCGCTGACCGGCGCCATCGACAGCAACGCCGACACCCTGGCATCGATCATCAGCGAAATGCTGGTCAGCCGCACCTCGGAGCGACAGGGCCGCCTCATCGACAGCGACTCGGCCGGCTCCATGGAGAAGAAGAAACAAGAGGGGTACTTCTGATGAATGCGATCACCCACAGCCAGCACGACGAACTCACGCCTTACCTGCAGGCGCAACAGCACAAGCAACTCTTGCGCTTCATCACCTGCGGCAGTGTCGACGATGGCAAGAGCACCCTGATCGGGCGCCTTCTCTACGAGTCCAAGGTGCTGTTCGAAGACCAGCTCGGCCAGCTCGAAGCCGACTCGAAGAAGCTCGGCACGCAAGGCGACGAACTGGACTTCGCCCTGCTGGTGGACGGGCTCGCCGCAGAGCGCGAGCAAGGGATCACCATCGACGTGGCCTACCGTTTCTTCGCCACCGAAAAACGCAAGTTCATCGTCGCCGACACGCCAGGCCATGAGCAGTACACCCGCAACATGGTCACCGGCGCCTCGACCGCGGACCTGGCGATCATTCTGGTGGATGCCCGTCAGGGCCTGCTGACCCAGACCCGCCGGCACAGCTACCTAGTGTCGCTGCTGGGCATCCGCAAGGTGGTGCTGGCGATCAACAAACTCGACCTGATGGGCTACTCCGAAGCCGTCTTCCAGCGCATCGAAGCCGACTATCGCGCCTTCGCCGCACAGATCGGCCTCGACGACATCCAGTGCATCCCGCTCTCGGCCCTGCGCGGCGACAACATGCTCGCGCCGAGCCCGAACACCCCGTGGTATGCCGGCCCCAGCCTGCTGGCCTATCTGGAGGAGGTGCCGCTTGAGCAAGCCCACGCCAGCCAGGCGCCGTTCCGCCTGCCGGTGCAATGGGTGAACCGCCCGAACCTGGATTTTCGCGGCTTCTGCGGCAACGTCGCCGCGGGCAGTGTCGGCGTCGGCGAGCGCATCCGCGTGCTGCCCTCGGGCCAGCAGAGCGAGATCAGCGAAATCCTTGGCACCGGCGGCCCGCAGCAGCGCGCCGAATGTGGCCAGGCCGTGACCCTTGTGCTCAAGGACGAGATCGACATCAGCCGCGGCGACCTGATCGCCCTGGCCGACGCCCCGCCAGAAGTGGCCGACCAGTTCGAAGCCACCCTGGTGTGGATGGATGAAGACGCCCTGCTGCCCGGACGCCCGTACCTGATGAAGATCGGCTGCCGCACCGTGGGCATGAGCTGCGCCAACCTCAAGCATCGGGTGGACGTCAACAACCTCACGCCGCTCGCCGCCAAGACCCTGGAGCTCAACGGCATCGGGGTGTGCAACCTGCACCTGGACCGCCCGATCGCCTTCGATGCCTATGCCGACAACCGCGACACTGGCGGCTTCATCGTGATCGACCGCTTGAGCAACCGCACCGTCGGTGCCGGCATGCTGCACTTCGCCCTGCGCCGCGCGCAGAACGTGCACTGGCAGGCCATCGACATCAACCGCGAGGCCCACGCCGCGCTGAAAGGCCAGGCGCCACGAGTGCTGTGGTTCACCGGCCTGTCGGGCGCGGGCAAATCGACCATCGCCAACCTGGTGGAGCGCAAGCTGCATGCCCTCGGCCGTCACACCTACCTGCTGGACGGCGACAATGTCCGCCACGGCCTGAACCGCGACCTGGGCTTTACCGAGGCGGACCGGGTGGAGAACATCCGCCGCGTCGCCGAAGTGGCCAAGCTGATGCTCGATGCGGGGCTGATCACCCTGGTCTCGTTCATCTCGCCCTTTCGCGCCGAGCGCGAGATGGCGCGCAACCTGGCCGGGCCGGGCAACTTCCTGGAGGTGTTCATCGACGCGCCGCTGGCCGTGGCCGAGCAGCGCGACCCCAAAGGCCTGTACCAGAAAGCCCGCCGTGGCGAGCTGAAGAACTTCACCGGCATCGACTCGCCCTACGAGGCGCCGGAGAACCCGGAGCTGCATATCGACACCCAGCGCGAAACGGCCGAAGCGGCCGCCGAGCGCATCGTCGACGCCTTGCTCAAGCGCTGAGCCAGGCAGGCGCGACGCCCCGCCGCCGCGCCTGCACCCGCTAGTCCGAACAGACGATTTAGCCGCCGAATCCGGCATCGATACTGCCTCATCCTTGTCTATCGATAGGCGCCGCATGACTGACCTATGCCCGTCCCCCATCGCTACAGAGGAACTCAGCACCCTGCTCGGCCTGGTGTACCACGGCCCCCTCGAACCTACACCGTGGGCGGGGTTTCTGGAGCACGTCCGCCAGCGGCTGGACGCCAGTTTCATCACCCTGGTGCTGCGCAATCCCGAGCAACAGCGCCCCGGCCTGATCGTCAACGCTTCAGCACACGGGCCGCTGCTGCCCGGTGAGCCTTCCTACAGCGAGTACTACTACTCGATCTGCCCGTTCCTTGAATGGCCGCCCGGCCAGGTGACCACCGCCGACCAGGTCTTTGGCAGCGTGGCCTGGCAAGCACACGACTTCTATGGCAAATACCTCAAGCCGCTGGACCTGCGCCATGTGCTGGTGGCCAACATGGTGACCCAGGCCGGCATGCATTGCGCGCTGTTTGCTAGCCGCGGGCATGCCACCGAGGATTTCGAAAGTACGCAGATTGCCCTGGTGCAGATGCTGCTGCCGCACCTGCAACAGGCGGTGGACCTGCACTCGGCCGTTGACCAGCTCGACTCCGAACGCCAGCTGTATGCCGCGACCATCGACCGGCTGATGGTCGGCACCGTGATCCTCGACGAAAACGGCCGGGTGCTGCGCTGCAACCAGGCAGCAGAGCGCCTGTTCGAAAGCGGCGACGGGCTGCAATGCCGGCAGGAGAAGTTGTGTGCCTTCCTCAATCACGAAAACCGCAGCCTGCAGCAGGCCATCCAGAATGTGCTGCGCCAGCGCGGTCTGGATGAGCTGGAGGTGCTGACGCTGTCCCGGCCCAGCGGCGACATGCCGTTGAATCTGTTGCTGCGCCCGATACCGCTGAGCTACCAGGCGCGCAAAGGGGCGCGGCGCCCGGCAGTGGCGCTGTTCATCCGTGACCCGGCGGATTCGCCCCTGGCTTCACGCCAGCTGTTGCGCAGCCTGTTCCAGCTCACGCCGACCGAGACCGAGGTGGCACTGCTGGTGATGGATGGGCATACGCTGGATGAGACGGCGCTGAGTCTGAAGGTTTCACGCAATACGGTGCGGGCGCATTTGCGAGGGGTGTTTGCCAAGACGGGGGCTACGCGGCAGGCACAGTTGGTGAAGACGCTGCTTAACAGTGTTGCTGCGCTGGGCTGATGCTCAGCACTTGCGAGCGCAGCGCCACAACCGGCCAATTTCTTCCGCGCGCGCCTGCAGCAATACGCCTGCGTCCGCACACGCCTGCTCCAGACTCATCGGCCCGCTGGCCAAGGCGAACGCGGCATCGATGCCATGTGCATGCAGCTGCTGATAGCCCTCGCCCAAGGTTCCCGCCAGCACCACCACCGCCGCCCCGTGGCGCTTGGCGACTCGCGCCACGCCCATGGGCGTCTTGCCACGCAAGGTCTGGGCATCGAAACGCCCTTCACCGGTGATCACCAGGTCCGCGCCTTGCACCAGGGCGTCGAGCCCGGCCAGCTCGGCGACCACTTCCACCCCAGGGCGGAACCGCGCCCCCATGAAGGCCTTGGCAGCAAAGCCCATGCCGCCAGCAGCGCCGCAACCGGGAAATGCGCGCACATCGTCACCCAGCAGTTGCGCACAGTGGTCGGCAAAATGGCCCAGCGCCTGGTCCAGCGCCTGCACCTGCTCAGGGTTAGCGCCCTTTTGCGGGCCGAAGATCGCCGAGGCGCCGTTGGGCCCGCACAGGGGGTTGTCAACGTCGGCCGCCACCTCTACCTGCACCTCGGCCAGGCGAGGGTCCAGGTCGCTGGCATCGATACGCGCCAGGTCGGCCAGGGCCAGTCCGCCTTCTTCCAGGGGGTGCCCGTCGGCATCCAGCAAGCGCAGGCCCAAGGCGCGCAGCATGCCGCTGCCGCCATCGTTGGTGGCGCTGCCGCCTATCGCCAGCACGATGCGTCGGGCCCCGGCAGCCAGCGCAGCCGCCATCAGCTCACCGGTGCCCCAGGTGCTGCTGCGGCAGGCGTCGCGCTGCTCGCTGGGCACCAGCTGGATGCCGCTGGCCTGGGCCATCTCGATGATCGCCGTGCGGCTGTCGGCCAGCCAGCCCCAGCCGGCTTCCACACCCTGACCCAGTGGCCCGCGCACGGTCTGGCGGCGCAGTTCGCCGTGGCTGGCCGCAAGAATCGCTTCCATGGTGCCTTCACCGCCATCGGCCATGGGGCACTCGACCAGTTCGGCATCCGGCAACGCTTGGGCCAGCCCCGTGGCAATGGCGCGGGCGACACCGGCAGCGTCGAGGCTGTCCTTGAACGAGTCGGGGGCGATGACGATTTTCATGGGGCTTCTCCTGAGCAGATAGCGGCATGCTGACAGCTAGCGGATTCGACGGCCTCGGTCGGATGCACAAAATGCCCCTCGGGTTGATTGGGCAAATGCCATTGAGCGCGCTCAATCGGCTGGCAGCAACTGCAACCCAAGGTACAGGCTCAACAGGCCTTCCAGCCTCAGCGGGTCGACTTCGCTCAGCTCGGCAATGCGCTCCAGGCGGTAGCGCAGGCTGTTGCGGTGGATGCCCAGGGCGTCCGCACAGGACTGGCTCTGGCCATCGTGCACGCACCAGGCACGCAGGGTCGCCAGCAACTGCCCGCTGGCGTCCTTGGCGCGGATGCGCTGCAGCGGTTCCAGCAACTCGTCCAGCGCATCTTCGTTGCGGTGGCGCCAGAGCAGCGCTGGCAGGCGGTAGCGGGCCAGGCTCAACAACTGCTGGCCGGGCAGCACTTCGCGGCCATAGGCAAGCAGGTCGCGTACCCGGCGGTAACCGCGGCGCAGCTGTTCCAGGCTTTGTGCCGGATGACCCAGCGCCAGACGCTCGACGTCCCAGCCGTTTCGCAGCAGGCGTTCGACCAGGCGCTCTTCGTCGAGCATCGGCCCGGCCGGTCGACACCACAGCAGCGAATCCCGGGCCGGGCTGACGCACCAGCTGTCCGGGTAGCGATTCATCAACCACGCCGCCAAGGTTTCGCTGGGCGGCCCTGCACGCAGTTCGAACAGGCACGGCACCCGCGGCAACTGCGGCTTCAAGCCCAGCTGCCGGGCTTCGTCCAGCAGCCGTGGCGAATCCCCGGAGCCGCCCAACAACAGGGCCAGCAGGTCGTCACAGCGTTGCCGGCGCCATTGCTGCTCGACCTGCAGGTGGCGCTGGGCAAGCAGCATCTCGGCGGTCATGCGTACCAGCTCGCCGTAGGTGCGCAGTTGCTGTGGGTCCCCGGTCAGGCCGAGGACGCCGATCAGCCGGCCATCGAGCATCAAGGGCAAGTTGACCCCCGGCTGCACGCCCTTGAGGCATTTGGCCGCTTCGCTGTCCAGTTCGACGATGCGACCGTTGGCCAGCACCAGTTGGGCCCCTTCATGACGGGTGTTGATCCGCTCCGGCTCGCCACTGCCCAGGATCAGCCCCTGGCTGTCCATGACATTGACGTTGCACGGCAAGATAGCCATCGCCCGATCGACGATATCTTGCGCCAGGTCATGGTCCAGTTCGAACATTGCGCGATCCTTAGGCCTGTTAGGTTTTGTTCTGCGGCACAGCGCCCCGCGCGATACGCTGTGCAAAAGCACAAAGACAGGCGCGTCGCACTCCCCGAGACTCATCAGGGCGAGCGCCGGCACAGGCGACGCGGCGACAACCATAACAACAGAGACCACGATCATGGCACACAGCCCCGCCCCTGACCAAGGCACCGAGAGCACCCGCAATGCGTTGTACCGGCGCATCACCCTGCGGTTGATCCCGTTCATCTTCATCTGCTACCTGTTCAACTACCTGGACCGCGTCAACGTCGGTTTCGCCAAGCTGCAGATGCTCGATGCACTGAAGTTCAGCGAAACCGTGTATGGCCTTGGCGCCGGGATCTTCTTCATCGGCTATGTACTCTGCGGCCTGCCCAGCAACCTGGCGCTCAACCGTTTCGGCCCGCGGCGCTGGATCGCGGCGATGATGATCGCCTGGGGCAGCCTGTCGACCTGCCTGCTGTTCGTCACCACGCCTACCGAGTTCTACACCCTGCGCCTGCTGACCGGCGCCGCCGAAGCCGGGTTCTTCCCGGGCGTGGTGCTGTATCTCTCGCGCTGGTTCCCCGCCGACCGCCGTGGCCGCATCATGGCCCTATTCATGTCGGCGATCCCGGTCTCGGGCCTGCTGGGCGGGCCGTTCTCCGGCTGGATCCTGCAACACTTCGCCGCCGGCCAGCATGGTCTGGCCGGCTGGCAGTGGATGTTCCTGATCCAGGGCCTGCCGACCGTGGCACTGGGCGTCCTGGCCATCGCCCTGCTCAGCGACGGCTACCAGAACGCTGCCTGGCTGAGCCCTGCCGAACGCCAGTTGATCGCTAGCGACCTGGCGGCCGACGCCGCGAGCAAGCCCAACACCACCGGCGACAGCGTGCTCGGTGTGTTGACCAATCCACTGATCTGGACCTTTGGCTTCGTCTACTTCTGCATCCAGAGCGGTGTCTACGCGATCAACTTCTGGCTGCCGTCGATCATCAAGAACATGGGCTTCGACAACCCGCTGCTGATCGGCTGGCTGAGTGCCATTCCGTACCTGCTGGCCGGCGTCTTCATGATCCTCTGCGGCCGTTCGGCGGACCTGCGCAACGAACGCCGCTGGCATCTCGTGGTACCGATGCTGATGGGCGCGCTGGGCCTGCTGATCGCCGTCAACTTCGCCGGCAACCCGACCATCGCCATCCTCGGCCTGTCGATCGCCACCATGGGCGCCCTCACCGGCCTGCCGATGTTCTGGCCGATGCCGACCGCGCTGCTCAGTGCCAGCGCTGCCGTAGCGGGCCTGGCGATCATCAACTCGGTGGGCCAGATGGCAGGCTTCCTCAGCCCTTACCTGGTCGGTTTCATCAAGGACCAGACCGGGTCGACCGATGCCGCGCTGTATTCGCTGGCCGCCTTGATCGTGCTGGGCAGCCTGGTGGCCCTGCGGGTTACCCGCGCCGGTGCGATGCAGGCTGTTCGGGGCAATTGAGCTACTGAGGGCCGCGTTGCGGCCCAATCGCCGATCGTCAGATCAACGCAGCGCCCCCACCACCGCGGCGTCAAATGGTTCCAAAGCCCCTTTGGAGAACCTCCATGACCCAGCACGCCGTGGCCCGCCTCGACCAGCTCGACCCCAAGCGCCCCTTGCGCGTCCAGGCTGGCAGCGAAGAACTGATCCTGATCCGCCAGGGCGACCAGGTGCACGCCTACCAGGCCAACTGCCCGCATGCCGGCGCCCCGCTGGAAGAAGGTGTGCTCTGCAACGGCCTGTTGGTGTGCCCTTGGCACAAGGCCGCCTTTGCCGTCGACGAAGGCGCCGTGTGCGAGCCGCCAGCGCTCGTCGACCTGCGCCGTTACAAAGCGTGGGTCAAGGAGGGCCAGGTCTGGGTCGACGATCAACCCCTGGCACGCGCCGACGCACCCCGCCACAGCGATGCCCGCTGCTTCGTCGTGGTCGGTGCCGGTGCCGCAGGCTGCGCGGCGGTGGCCACGTTGTTGGCCAACGGCTTCGCCGGCAAGCTGGTCTGGATCGACCAGGAGCGGCAACCTGCCTACGACCGCACCGCCTTGAGCAAATTCGTGATTGCCGGGGAGATGCTCGCAGACGAAGTGCCCGCCCTGCTGGAAGCCGAGCAGCTGCGCCAGGGCCATCTTGAGCGGCGCGTCGGCAAGGTGCGCACACTGGATGCAGGCAAGCGCCAGATCACCCTCGCTGACGGCCAGCGCATCGACTATGACGCCGCACTGCTGGCTACCGGGGGCAAGCCGCAACGCCCCGACATTCCCGGTGCCGACCTGGCAGGTGTGATGACGCTGCGCTCGCGCGAAGACGCGGCGCGCCTGCTCGATGCTGCCGAGCCCGGCCAGCCGGTAGTGATCGTCGGCGATGGTTTCATTGGCCTGGAGGCCGCCTCGGCCCTGCGCAAGTATGGCGCCCAGGTGCATGTGGTGACGCGCCACGCGGTGCCTCTGGCCAAACAGCTGGGCGAGCGTATCGGCCGTTGCATCCGCGAACTGCATGAACACAAGGGCGTGGTATTCCATGGCCCTACCGAAATCGTGCGCTTCGCCGGCGAGGGGCAGGTCGACGCCGTGCTGCTGGCCAATGGCGAAACGCTGCCTGCTGCTCTGGTGCTACTGGGCACTGGGGTCAAGCCCGCGACCGCCTTCGTCCAGGGCGTGCCGCTGCACAGCGATGGCGCCTTGCAGGTGGACGCCGAGTTGCGCGCCGCCGACGGTTTGTGGGCCGCCGGCGATATCGCGCGCTTTCCCCTCGCCGGCCAGCCGGTGCGCATCGAGCACTGGCGCCTGGCACAACAGCACGCGGTGATCGCCGCGGCCAACATGCTTGGACAGCAGCGCCGCTACGACGACGTACCCTTCTTCTGGACCTACCAGCACGGGCGCACGTATGAAGTGCTCGGGCATGCGCAGCACTGGGACCAGATAACGTTCGTCGGCGAACCGGAGCACGGCGACTTCATTGCCTTGCAGTGCATCGGCGAGCAGGTCGAGGCAATCATCGCCAAGGGCTACTCGGATGCCATGGCGCTGTTGTCGCAACGGATGAAGCGGCCATTGAGCCGGGAGCAGGCGCTCGAGCTGATCGGGTGATCGACTGAAGCGCCCTTTCAAAGGGCGGCCCTTGTGTGTAAAACAGTCGTTTCCCCCTCAGTGCACAGGATGCCCCAGCATGATCTATCGCCCTCTCGGCCGCAGTGGCCTGCAAGTCTCCGCGCTCACGCTGGGCAGCATGATGTTCGGCGAGCAGACCAGCACCGAGGACGCCTTGCACATCATCGACAAGGCCTGGGACCAGGGCATCAACTTCATCGACACCGCCGACGTGTACAACGCCGGCCGCGCCGAGGAAATCGTCGGTGAAGCGGTGGCCCGCCATCGCCAGGACTGGATCGTCGCCTCCAAGGTCGGCATGGGTCCGACCGATGGCCTGCCCAACCGCAGCGGGCTGTCGCGCAAGCACATCTTCAATGGCATCGATGCCACGCTGACGCGCATGGACCTGGACTACCTGGACATCTACTACCTGCACCGCGAGGACCACAAGGTGCCACTGGAAGAGACCGTGCGGGCCATCGGTGACCTCTTGCAGCAAGGCAAGATCCGCTACTGGGGTGTGTCCAACTACCGTGGCTGGCGCATCGCCGAGATCTGCAACGTCGCCGAACGCCTGGGCGTGGCCAAGCCGGTGGTGAGCCAACCGTTGTACAACATCGTCAACCGCCAGGCCGAGCCCGAGCAACTGACCGCCGCGGCTGGCCACGGCCTGGGCGTGGTGCCGTTCAGCCCGCTGGCCCGGGGTGTGCTCAGCGGCAAATATGCGCCGGGCGCGCAGCCCGAAGCCGGCAGCCGCGCCGCGCGTCAGGACAAACGCATCATGGAAGTGGAGTGGCGTCAGGAATCGCTGACCATCGCCCGGCAGATCCAGGCCTATGTGCAGGCCAAGGGGGTGGGCATGGTCGAGTTCGCCATCGCCTGGGTGCTCAACAGCCAGCTGGTCAGCTCGGCCATCGTCGGGCCGCGTACCGAGGCCCAGTGGGATACTTATGCCGGGGCACTTGAGGTGAAGATCACGGCCGAGGATGAAGCCTTCATCGACTCGCTGGTGACGCCGGGGCATGCCTCGACGCCGGGGTTCAACGATGTGGCGCATTTTGTCAGTGGGCGGTTGGCTCGCAGCTGATCGGACCTGACATTTTTGCCAGTTGAAGCAAACTACAAGGCTGCATAAGCTCTGACTTGTCCCGTAAGCCAACTTCCCCGGGGAAACAGGTCAGGGCATTGATGACACGATTGTCGAGGCTGCCCGACGCACCCACAGGATGTTGGCACGTATTGAGTGCAATACCGCTGGGCACACGGAAATGATGATGAAACTCGACTACTTCTTCTCGCTGCACATCCATTGGCAGCGCACCACGCCAGAAAGCGACTATGTGGTGGTTCTCGATGGCAGACACGTTTGCCTCAGGATCAAAAACCGCCCATCAAATCAGGCGTACACGTTGACCTCCCCTTCAGAGCAAGCATACAGGTTGACCTGCGACACGGTGATTATCGGCTACTTCGATGATTGGCCAAGAACGTGGAGTCGAGAGCCGGATATCCAGCCTTTGCATCAAACGCGATGACCCAGAGAACGCAGGCGACCCTGCACAGGATCGCCAGCCACTTGACCAGGTCCAGGCCCGCCGAGCGCACGCGTCAGCGCCCGGGCTCGGCGGTCTGGCCCATGTAGCGGGTGGTCCAGGTCGCCAGGGGCAATGGCGGTTGCTGATCGATGATGCGTCGCCAGATCAGCGCCAGGTCGTGGCTGTCGAACATGGGGCCCACCCCTGCCCCCACCCAGCGGCTCGGGGTAACGGCAACCCAATGCCCCTCTCTGTCGCGGTGGGCCATGTTGAAGCGGAAGGTGTAGTTGCCGGGGAGGCCCATGCGCAGGTCGGTGACCACCAGCGCATCGCCGATCTGGTCATAGCGCAACCAGTTGTCGGTGAACCAGCGCAGGCGCTGGAGCAAGGGGGCGCCTCGGATTTCATCGGCGGCTTCCAGGTTCAACGGCAGGCGCTGCATTTCCGGTGGCCCCCGGTCGAACCCGCTGCTGACCCCTTCGTAGTAATAGCCATCCGGCGTCTTGGCCAGCACCCGCCATACCAGGCTGTTGAACGCTAGCGGTACGGCTCGCACATCGCTTACGGCAACCCCCTGCTGATCGAGGGCCGCCTGGAAGCGCTGTTCGGCGGCCATGCGCCCGGCCAGGCCGAAGCCCAGATAGGCAGTGCTGAACAGCAATGCCAGGCCCATGAATCGCAGTGCTCTGCCGTTCACCCCTCTGCATGCCGTGTAGAGCACGGCGGCCAGCAGCGGTACGGTGTAGAGAGGATCGATGATGAACACCGCCGCCCAACTGAGCGGCGTGGACTGCAGCGGCCAGAACAACTGGGTGCCGTAGACCGTGAACGCGTCCAGGATCGGGTGGGTGACGAGCACCAGCCAGAAGGCCAGGAACAGGCGCGGTAGCGTGTAGCCCTTGCCGGGCCAGCGGGTTCGACCGAGCCAGGCGACCAGCAGGGCCAATAGCAGGGCCAGGCCGGTCAGCACGAAGATGGAGTGGGAAAAACCTCGGTGATAGGTCATCTGCGACACCGGGTCGGCATAACGGATGACCACGTCAAGGTCTGGCACGGTGCCCAGGGCGGCGCCGTAGATCAGCGAACGACGGCCCTGGATGCGGCCGAGCACCGTGCCTTGGAGGGCGGCGCCTAGAACGGCTTGGGTGATCGAGTCCAAAGGAAGGCTTCCTGGATTGGCAATACACGAAACCTAACCCCCTGAAGCCGGAGGGTGCAAATGCAGGTGTGTGACAACAGATAGCACGTGTTGCCACCGCCGATAGGGCCTGCGAATGTCAGAACAGCTGCCAGGTGTACATCAGGATCAACCGGTTCTCATCGATGTCACTGCGGTAGTTGGACCGTGCCATGGCATTGCGCACGCGAATCCCCAATCCCTTGAACAGCCCGCCCTGCACCGCATAGCCGATATCCAGGTCGCGCTCACGGTCCTTGCCTTCATAACCCAGCCCGGTATCGACATTGTTGCCCGTGATATAGCGCACCGTCGCCGTCAGGCCCGGCACGCCCATGGCCGCGAAGTTGTAGTCGTAGCGCACTTGATACGAACGTTCATCGGTATAGGCGAATTCATAGGTTGGCACCTCGTTGCCCAATGGCGAAATGTTGGCGAATACCCGTGGAAACGGGCTCTCGCCATAAATGCCCTGATAGCCGACATGAACGCTGTGGCCACCGTGCTTGGCGGTCAGCAGCGAGAAGAACGCCTGGTTGTCGATGTTGCCCAACAACGCGTCGCCATCTTCCCGCGCCGTGAAGTAGCCGAGGTTGGCGCTGAGCACCCAGTCCCCCAGCGGCTTGCTGTGCTTGAAGCCGAGAAAACCCTGTTGGTAGATATCTTCCAGCTGTCCGTACCACAGGCTGACGCTGCTCTGGTTGGCATTGAAGGCATAGTCTCCCCCCAGGTAGTTGAAGCCATCACTCTCGGCCTGGCGCTGCGGCACATGGCCGAGCATGGCGTTCATCTTGCCCTCGCCGGCCTCGTTGCGCAGGTGTGTCGAGCGCAGATGCCCGGCCTGCACGGTCAGGCCCTGCAGCTCGGCCGAGCTCACACTCGCCCCCTGGTAAGTCGGTGGCAGCAGGCGGATGTCGCTGAAGGTCAGTACCGGCAGGTTGGGTTGCAACTCGCCGACACGCAGCTCGGTCTTCGACAGCCTGGCCTTGAAGGTCGGTGCCAGCCGGCTGTACTCGTCGGCGGCGCGGCCATCGCTGTGCACCGGCAGCAGGCCGGTGTTGACCCGATCCGGGCTGCTGTCGAGCTTGATCCCGAGCACGCCCAGGGCGTCCACGCCAAGGCCGACGGTGCCGGGCGTGTAGCCGGACTTGAAATCGAGGATGAAGCCCTGAGCCCACTCCTCGGCCTTGGATTGCGGGTTGGCGCCGACGATGTCCGAGTAATCGCGGCTGAAGTAGTAGTTGCGGGCGCTGAGGCTCGCCTTGGCATCTTCGAAGAAGCCGCCTTCGGCAGCCAGCAACGGTTGGCTGAGCAGGCTCAGCCCGATCGCGACGCAGGGGGTGTGGTTCATTCCGAAGCTCTCTTGATCTTGTTGTTATGGGTAAAGCGTCTGGAATACGGCTTTTCAGGGGCTACGGCGCAGGGCCTCCAGGGTGCGTGGCCGGCGCAAGCGCAACAGCGCATGGGCCAGCAGGCCGAACAGCAGCCCCCAGAACGCGGCCGACAGGCCGAGGAAGGACACGCCGGAAGCGGTGACCAGGAAGGTGAACAGGCCGGCATCGCGCTCGCTCGGTTCGGCCAGGCTACGGGCCAGCGCCTCGCTGATCGCACCGTACAGGGCAAGACCTGCCAGTGCGGCGATCAGCGCGGCGGGAAAGGCGGCGAACAGCGACATCAGCGTCGCCCCGGCAATGCCCAGCAGCAGGTACAGCGCGCTGCCTGCGACCGCCGCGACATAGCGCCGGCGCGGGTTTTCATGGGCCTCGTGGCCGGTACAGAGACTGGCAGTGACCGCCGCGAGGTTCAGGCCATGGCAGCCGAACGGCGCCAGCAACGCGCCGCCCAACGCGCTCGCGCTGATCAAAGGGCTGGCTGGCGTTGTGTAACCGGCGTTGCGCAGCACGGCCATGCCCGGCATGAACTGCCCGGTCAATGCCACCAGCACCATGGGCAGTGCCAGGCTGAACACCGCGGCCAGGCTGAACTGCGGGGTGATCCAGTGCGGTGAAGCCAGTTCCAGCACCAGTGCCTCGCTGCGCAACGCGCCACTGGCAACGGTCACCAGTGCACCCACACCCAGTACTGCAGCCACGGCATAGCGTGGCTGCAACCTGCGCATCAGCACGTAGGTGATGAACATCGCCAGCACCAGGCCCGGCTGAGCCGGCAACGCACGGAACACCTCGGTGCCGAAGCTGAACAGGATGCCGGCCTGCATGCCGGCAGCGATGGAGCCTGGCAGGCGCGCGATGATGTGGTCGAAGGCCCCGCTGATACCGATCAGCAGCAGGACCAGGTTGGCGACCAGGTACGCGCCCACTGCCTGTTCCAGACCGAGTAGCGGCAAGGCGCTGACCAGTAGCGCGGAGCCAGGGATCGACCAGGCGATCACCACCGGTACGCGGTAGTAGAGGCTGAGCGAGGCACCGAGCACGGCGCTACCCATGGACACTGCCCAGACCCAGGACGACAACAGGCCATGGGACAGGCCTGCGGCTTCGGCGGCGTGGAAGATGATTACCAGGGGGCCTGCGTAGGAAATCATCGTCGCGATGCAGCCGGCGAAGATGGCGGACAGCGAGCTGTCCTTGATCAGGGTTTTCATGGGGTCCTCTCGCGACAGTGGGGTATGGCAAGGGCTTTGCCTTTGATCGCCGGCAAGCCGGCTCCCACAGGTTCTCCACCGTCCTCTGTGGGAGCCGGCTTGCCGGCGATAGGGCCTTCAGCCTTCCTGCAGCGCCCGAGGCCTGCCACTGCGCTGCTCATCGGCGCTCTCCAGCGCCTTCTGCAACTGGAAGTCGAACTTCAGCTCGGCATACCTCCCCTCGCCGCCCTCGCGGAACACCACCTCCCCGACCAACCCATCACGGGTCGCATAGGCAAAGTCATCCCACAGGTACTTGTCGCCAGACAGGTTGATCTGCGTGGTCAGGTGCCGATGCCCCGGCGCCGAGATAAAGAAGTGCACATGGGCCGGACGCTGGCCGTGGCGGCCAAGCAGGTCCAGGCACTCCTGGGTCGGCCCCTGCGGGTCGCAGCCGTAGCCCGACGGCACGATGGAGCGGGCGTGGTAGCGGCCTTCGGCATCGGTGACGATGCGTCGGCGCAGGTTGTACTCGGACTGGGTCGAGTCGAAGTACGAGTAGGTGCCTTGGGTATTGGCGTGCCACAGGTCGACCGTGGCACCGGCCA